>Ga0180007_10001626_pt1 | contig 29204 bp, 15 predicted proteins | sample MM_PC_MetaG_FD_121122 | JGI IMG/M metagenome (GOLD analysis project Ga0180007, IMG submission 121122) | Groundwater microbial communities from the Aspo Hard Rock Laboratory (HRL) deep subsurface site, Sweden - MM_PC_MetaG | ecosystem: Environmental > Aquatic > Deep subsurface > Groundwater... | reverse complement strand
GGTAAAGAACCTGGTTTGATTGGTATGGATTTTCTGCGCCTGGCTTTGGAGCGTTCCAAAACTGCCCGTGAAGCGCTGGACACCATTATTGAGTTGCTTGAGAGATATGGACAAAGCGGCAACTGCGGATTTGCCCATAAGTTGTTTTACCATAATAGTTTTTTGATCTGCGACCCTGATGAAGCCTGGGTGTTAGAAACATCAGCCAAAGAGTGGGCTGCAGAAAAAGTTAAAGATGTACGATCCATATCAAACGCCATTACGATCGGTGGTGAGTGGGATATGGCCTCTGCCAATCTGGTTCAGCATGCGATTGATAAGGGCTGGTGCAGCGATAAAGCGCACTTCAGTTTCAGTAAATGTTATTCGGAACCGGTCTATACACTCTTTAGCGATGCGCATAAACGTCAGCACTGCACAACCGAACAGTTGAAATCTCAAAAGGGTGAAATCACCCCGGCCATGATGATGTCAATACTCAGACACCATGATGAGAAAGATAATCCAGTCTGGTCACCAGATAAGGGGATTACCGGCGCAGATGTGTGTATGCATGCGGGCTGGGGACCGATTCGCGGAAGTCAAAGCACAGGCTCAATGGTCTCGTCACTAGATCGCAGCGATACTGTTCATTGGGTGACCGGCACCTCCGCGCCCTGTACTTCATTGTTCAAGCCTGTATGGTTGGACTGTGGTCTTCCTGACCATGGAGAGCGTCCGCGGGGGACTTGTGATGAGAGTACACTTTACTGGCGTCATGAGGCCATCCATCGCGCGATATTGGAAGATTATGCGGCGCGGTTACCCCTGATCAGACCAGACCAAGTGAAATTTGAAGAACAAATGATGCAAGAAGTATCTGAAAATCTGGCAGGTTCTACAAATAAAAGAAAAACCATTTCGGAGAAGTTTTTTAAGATTGCACAAGATTTTGAGGCTGCCTGGCTAAACAAGGTAGATTCTACACAAAGCAAACATCAGAACAGGCTGCTTTACCGCTCCGCCTGGAAGAAATTCAATCATGAAGCAAAGATGAATCAATAGAAAAGGTTATAAGTTCGAAACCAAAACAATATGGTCACTGCGACTCTGCTCGATACTTCTCCATACATTGATTTACCTTACCACCTGATCGGATGGTTGGGTTGGTTTGGGTTGGCTGCAGTGCTCTTTTGGGGTTTGCGAAAAAAGATTCAAATCATCAGTTCAAAAAAGTTTTGGACTGTATTTTTAGTGATCCTGGCGTTTTCACTATTATTGCCGCTTTTCTTTGGAATTAAACTCCCCTGGCAATCCAGTTTACCACTGCCAAACATTACGCGAGAAGCATCCTCGCCGGTAATTATGATTTTCAGCGCCATCCCATGGATGCTGGCTGCTGGTATTTTAGGTTTTTGGCCGGCCGTGGCGATTGGGTTTGCGACCGGTCTGGTTACCGCTTTATGGAACACACACAATCTCTTTACACCGCTTGAAACAGCATCTCTGGCGTTGTTGATCTCGTATGCGTTTAGACAAAATTATCGTTCACGCATTTTCCAATGGCTGCGGCGGCCACTCGGTGCAGCAGTAGCGGTGGCATTTGTTGCTGTTCCAGTTTATTTGTTGACAACATTTTTTGGCACCAATGGTTCACTTGCTGCCCGCCTGGATTATGCTTTTACCCAATCCTGGATGTTGATGCTGGTCAATGCAATTCAAATTATTTTTGCCGGTTTTGTGCTTGATCTGGCACTGGTAACCAAGTCGAAATATTGGATTAAGCAAAAGTCTTTTGTGCCATCACCTTATGAAACTGGCTTGCAAGAAAAAGTATTTTACATTGCCCTGCCTATCATTTTTGTGCTGCTACTTACGCTGGCAATTGCTGACTGGATCGTTGCCGGAAAAGCAGCCGAGAAAATGCTTGAAAGCCGGTTGAAGAGTACGGCTGAAATTGCCGCTGAAAACATTCCCTCGTTAATAGATACCGGTCAGGGATTATTGTTGGATATGGTGGACAGTCATATCCCCATGGATTTACCAGAAACCGCTCATGCATTTCTAAAAGAAAAAATGCGTTCCATCCCCTTTTTCACCCAGTTTTATTTATTTGACCTGACGGGGGCACCGCTGACTGGGTATCCTGTAACGGATATCAATCAATATGTGCTTACACCAGAAGAAATCGCTGGTGTTCAACTGGCTTTAAATGGAGTGCTAATCCAAAGTTATGTCATTGCACCCGTTGAAGGTGACAACTCAGCCCAGGTCGCCTATATTGCTGCCATCCCGGATGAATACGGACTGGCTAAAGGGGTCATTTCTGCACGCACCAACTTGGGCGTGAATTTGTTTTCACAACCCGCTTTACTTGCCCTGCAAGAGATACATAACGCAGGTGGAGAAGGGGTAATTCTGGATGGTCAGAACCGAATTCTTTACGATTCAAACCCAAGCCTGATCTTGACGACCTATCAAGGAAGAGTGCCAGAGAATTCTGAGTATTTTGAAGACACCAGCGGCACCGGTACACGCCGAATGGTATATGCCTCAATTTCAGAGGCCAAAGATTGGAAGATACTGCTCTCATTGCCAGCCAGTACGACGCAAGATCTGTCTTTGCAAATAGCAATTCCGCTTTTGGCTATTTCAATTCTGATATCCATTGGTGCTTTTATGCTGCTGCGCTTTATGGTTGGTTCACTGGCAAAATCACTGGTGCAGTTGGCAAATCAGGCAGATGAAATCTCAAAGGGCAGTCTGGATCAAAAAATTGCCATCAAGGGGGTGGATGAAGTCGGCAGGTTAAGCGCGGCTTTTGAACAAATGCGTACCAGTTTAAAATCCCGACTGGATGAATTGGATGTACTTTTGGACGTTTCAAAGGGAGTAGCATCTAATTTTGAAATTGGAAAAACCTCAGCACATTTACTCAAAGCCTGTCTTTCGTACGGCGCAGATTCAGCCCGATTGATTCTAAAAAATGGGTACAGTTTTGGTTTTGATGAAGAGACTATTAGTTTTTCTGCCGGTGCTGAAGCAGATGAATATTCCGAATTGGATAAGTTACTAATAGATCAAATGGGAACCGATAAAGTGTTGGTCATCCCATCCAAACCAAGGATCAGACGAATCGGCAGTATAAAGGGACCCACCCCATCGGCGGTGGTGGCAATGACGCTCGCAGATGATGCCACAGATTACGGCATGTTGTGGATTGCATATGCAGAACCACACCGTTTCTACGATGAAGAAATACACTTTTTAAATACCATTGCCGGGCAAGCCGTGTTGGCAATTTCGAATTCATCTTTATTTATGAATGCGGAAGTTGGAAAGAAGCGGCTTGAATCAGTATTATCGTCAACGCCGGAACCGGTCTTGGTGGTTGGTGAATCGGGTCGTTTGTTAATGGCTAATGAGGCAGCCGAGAACGTGGTTGGGTTGATCGAAACCAGTGGCGAGGGTGAACATATTGTTGCAGGGATTAAATCCGTTGAATTCATTGATTTCTTGAATGGAAACCGTGACAAGGTCAATAAAACCGGTGAGATATCAATCGATGGAAAAATATTTGAGATTTCGGTTTCACCTGTGAAAGTGGAAAATGCCATGGTGGGTACCGTGTGTGTGCTGCGAGATATCACCGAATTCCGCGATATGGAAAAGATGAAATCTGATTTTGTGGCAACCGTCAGCCATGACCTGCGCGCCCCCATGGGTATTGTGCGCGGATACGCCACCATGCTGCAAATGGTGGGCGAACTGAATGAACAGCAAAAGGAATATGCCAACAAAATGATCAATGATCTGGATGTCATTGATCAAATGGTGGATAAACTGCTTGATCTCGGAAGAATTGAATCAGGCAGTGTTCTGCAACTTGAGAAGATTGCACCTATGGACTTGTTTGACGAAGTGATGAAGGTACTGCAGCCACTGGCGACCCAGCGCAAGGTTCAAATCATGCGAGAACTGACCATTGCACAAAGCCTTGAAATTGATGCAGATAAAGCGCTTCTTCAGCAAGCACTCTATAATCTGTTGGATAATGCCATCAAGTTCTCTCCGCTCGGCGGAAAGATTGCATTGAGATTGCAAGTCAACCCTGAGAATGTGGTTTTTGAGATTCAAGATCATGGACCGGGGATTGCACCGTTGGATATCGACAAGATCTTTGACAAGCTTAGCCGCAACGGCAGTAAAGATAATGGCGGGCTTAAAGGTTCTGGTTTAGGTTTATCTATCGTAAAATCCATTGCTGAGCGGCACCATGGAAAGGTGTGGGCTGTCAGCACATTGGGTAAAGGGAGTACCTTCTTCTTGCAAGTGCCGATCACACAAAATAATAGAACGGAAAAAGAAATTGCCCGTTGATTTCCTGAAAAAAGTGGTATAATTTTTGGTTGCATGATTTTTATAGACTGCACCCACCTCAGTTAACCAGCGCAAGAACAATTGTCCGTGCGCTGCTTCGCGTTTTAATAGCTCCAGGATTCCCAACAGGAGGCGTTTAGTGGAAACAAAAAGTTTAGTTGCTCTTAGGATTAACCTCGCATCACCTGAGACCATCAGAAGTTGGTCGTATGGGGAGGTCTTGAAGCCAGAGACCATCAATTATCGCCGTTTGCGCCCTGAAAAGGACGGATTGTTCTGTGAAGCCATTTTTGGCCCCTCACGTGATTATCAATGTTACTGCGGCAAATACAAAAACCCACGTTACAAAGGCATTATCTGTGACAAGTGCGGTGTAGAAGTTACCCGAGCTTCGGTTCGACGTGAGCGCATGGGCCATATCGATTTGGCCACTCCTGTAGCCCACATCTGGTACACGCGCCGTATCCCTTCATATCTCGGTTTGCTGCTGGATATCTCTCGCCGTAACCTAGATCGCGTTTTGTATTTCGCTCAATATATCGTCACATTCGTTGATGACGATGCCCGTCAAAAGGCATTGAAACGACTTGAAGACGAAATTAATGACACTGAACGTGCACAGGCGAGCTCAATTAACACCAAAATTTTGGATGTAAAAACAGGCCGCGATAAGAAAATCGCAGAATTCATGCAGAAAAAGGCTGATATCGAGTCTAAGGCTGACGAACTAACTGCTTCACGCCTCGAACCTGTTATTCAAGAAGGACAAGCTCTCGAAAAGATGCTGACCGAGAAAATGGGTCAGGTCCTGAAGAAAAAAATTGATTTCACTGCTGCTGATGTAATGATTGCAGATATTGGTGACACCGTCAATTCAAAGCATATTTCTAGCGTGCAAAAAGCGGTTAAAGAAAGTCTTGAAGAGATTGAAAGTGAATTCAAGAAGGAATTGCAGCGCGATCTTGAGCAAATCAAGATGAGTATTGAAACCATCAAAGCTGAAGCCGATGAAGTGATGGAAACCCTGCGTAATTCTCTTGAAGATTCTTCCAGTGTTTCACAAGATCAGAATTCACATTTACGCGATGAACTGCAAGAACTTCATCCGTTTACCTTTTTGACCGAAAGCCGCTACCGCGAGCTGAAATCCCGCTGGGGCCAGGTTTTCAGAGCTGATATGGGTGCAGAAGCATTTTATGATGTGCTGCGCCGGCTCGACCTCGAAAAACTTTCTGCTGACTTGTGGACAGAAGTTCGCACCTCAAAAAGCAAACAGAAACGCAAAAAAGCAACTACTCGTTTGAAAGTGGTTGAATCCTTCCGCCGATCGGGCAATCGCCCCGAGTGGATGATCTTGACCGTTTTACCGGTCATTCCTCCTGATTTACGCCCGATGGTTCCATTGGATGGCGGACGTTTCGCGACTTCTGACATGAACGACCTTTATCGCCGTGTGATCAACCGTAACAACCGTCTGAAAAGACTGTTGGAACTTGGTGCACCGGATGTAATCGTCCGCAATGAAAAACGTATGCTCCAGGAAGCTGTTGACTCTCTGATTGACAACTCACAGCGCGGTAAGGCACTTTCTCGCCGTGGACGCCGTGAACTGAAATCATTGAGTGATATGCTCAAAGGCAAGAAAGGCCGCTTCCGTCGTAACCTGTTGGGTAAACGTGTTGATTACTCAGGCCGTTCTGTAATCGTGGTTGGTCCCCAGTTGAAACTGTATCAATGCGGTTTACCGAAATCCATGGCGCTGGAGCTTTTCAGACCTTTTGTAATTTCTCGCCTGGTAGCTCACAGCTATGCAGCCAACGTCAAAGGCGCGCGCCGTTTCATCGAACGCAACCGCCCTGAAGTTTACGAAGTCCTTGAAGAAGTTATCAAGGAGAGGCCCGTTCTGTTGAATCGTGCGCCAACCCTTCACCGTTTGGGTATCCAGGCTTTTGAGCCTATCTTGATCGAAGGCAGCGCCATTCAATTGCATCCATTGGTTACTACCGCTTTCAACGCTGACTTCGATGGCGATCAGATGGCTGTGCATGTGCCTCTTTCAGAAAAAGCAGTGCGTGAAGCACGTACTTTGATGCTTTCTTCCAAGAACCTTTTGAAACCCGCCGATGGAGAGCCTATCATCAGCCCAGGTAAAGATATGGTTTTGGGTGTTTATTATATGACCATGGAAGACAATCGTAATCATAAGGGCGACGGACGCGCTTTTGCAGATATTGATGAAGTAGATTTGGCCTATCAATTAGAGCAGGTTGAACTGCATACCGATGTCAATGTAAAACTTTTTACATGGTATTCTGATGACCACGTGCGTCTTGAAAAACCTGAAACTCGTATGATTAAAACGACGGTTGGCCGTGTATTGTTCAACCGCATTTTGCCACCGGAAGTTCAGTTTGACAACCGTGTACTTGAAAAAACAAGTATTAAAAACTTAATCGCTGATGTTTATGACATCTGCGGTGAATCAGTGACCACTGAAGTTGCAGATAATATCAAGGATATTGGTTTCCAATATGCCATGAAATCTGGAATTACAATTGCCGTGGCCGATATTTCAGTCCCTGAAGAAAAAGCTGCCATCCTGGCTGCTTCACAATCTGAAGTGGACCAGATTAACAAGGGCTATCGCCGTGGTCTGTTGACCGAACAAGAACGTAATGAACAGGTCATCAAAGTTTGGCAAGATACCACCAAAGAAGTTGGTGATTCTGTGCGCAAGCACATGGATCCCAATGGAAACCTGTCAACCATGGCCAACTCCGGAGCCACCAAAGGTGGATTCGGACCTATTGCCCAGTTGGCTGGTATGCGCGGTTTGATGGCTGATCCCTCCGGACGTATTATCCGTTTGCCGATCACCTCAAACTTCCGCGAAGGTTTGACGGCTCTCGAATACTTCATCTCTACTCATGGTGCCCGTAAAGGTCTGGCTGATACCGCTCTGCGTACTGCTGATGCAGGTTACCTGACCCGCCGTCTCGTTGATATTGCACAGGATATTATTATCAATGAGGTTGACTGCGGTACTGAAGACGGCATCTGGATCCGTAAGGAAGACGATGTTGCAGGTCAGAACCTCGGCGAGCGTCTCTATGGACGTTCAATTGCTGCGCGAGTCGTTGATCCGAAAACTGGTGAAGTGATTGGTGAACGCGATCAATTATTTGATCATGAAATGGTTCGCAAGGTTATGGCTGCTGGCGTTGACAAGGTTTATGTCCGCTCAGCCATGACCTGCTCACTGATTCACGGTATTTGCGCCAAATGTTATGGCATGGATTTAGGCCGTGGTGAATTGGTTGTACTCGGTTCTGCTGTCGGTGTCGTGGCTGCTCAATCTATCGGTGAGCCTGGCACGCAGTTGACCCTGCGTACCTTCCACACGGGTGGTGTTGCCTCCGGTGGAGATATCACAACCGGTCTGCCCCGTGTTGAAGAGTTGTTTGAAGCCCGCCGTATGCCCAAAGGTGAAGCGGTGGTCTCAAGCATTGCCGGTGTGGCCAGCTTGCTTCAAACAGAACGCACCACTGATCAACGGATAGTCAGAGTCGAACACAGTGAAATGGTCTCTGATGAATATGAAGTGCCAGGTGATTGGAACATTCTCGCCAAAGACGAGACCAATGTCGCCATGGGTGATGTGATCGCCGATTTCGGTGAAGCACAAATCACTGCACAACATAACGGTCGTGTACGTGTTGAAAAACGTAAAGTGATCGTTTCTTATGAACAGCGTGAAAGCGAAGAATATGAAATTCCGAGCACCTCACGCCTAATCATCCGTGATGGACAATCAGTGGAAGCCGGCGAGCCTTTAACTGAAGGTTCCATCAATCCACATACCATCTTAAAGATCAAAGGCCGTGAAGCTGCCCAGATCTATTTGATGACTGAAGTACAAAAAGTGTATCGTGCCCAGGGTCAGAACATCAATGACAAACATTTTGAAGTGATCATCCGCAAGATGGTTGGCAAAGTGCAGGTCATTCGCCCAGGTGATTCACATTACCTGCCAATGGATGTGATTGACCGTCTTGAAATCAAAGCCACCAACGAGAAACTTATCGCTGAAGGCAAGCAACCTGCAAGATTCGTTGAAATCCTCTTGGGTGTGACCAAGGCTTCGTTGAGCACTGATTCCTTCTTGTCGGCAGCATCCTTCCAGCACACCATCAAGGTGTTGGCTGGAGCCGCTATTGCGTCTACGGAAGATCCGCTATTCGGACTAAAAGAAAACGTAATCATTGGCAAACTCATCCCTGCAGGAACGGGTTTTGTGCATGGTCGATTTACTTTGCCTGGTGATAAAGCTGCGGTGATTGAAGAAGTTGTTGACCTCGATGGTGCGGCACCTATTGAACCGTTAGCCGAATAGAATAATTAACACAAATTTAGAACCCCGAGACTTCTCGGGGTTCTTTTGTAACCTCTTAAATTACTCACTATTTCATGCAGTGTGGGGTAAACTTATGCTGAAATTCATTGTCTTGAACGGAGTCATCTATGGAACTTGGACTGGTTAAAAGAGTCGATATCGATCACGAGATGCAGCAATCTTATCTTGATTACGCCATGAGCGTAATCGTTTCACGTTCATTACCTGACGCGAGAGACGGACTTAAACCTGTGCAGCGTAGACTGCTGTATGCAATGTATGATATGGGAATTCGTCCTGATTCGGCTTATAAAAAATCCGCCAGGATCGTGGGTGAAGTTCTTGGCAAGTATCACCCCCATGGTGACCAAGCGGTTTATGAATCTATGGCACGCCTGGCGCAAGATTTCTCGATGCGTTATGAGCTAATCGATGGACAAGGTAACTTTGGTAGTGTGGATGGAGACCCCCCGGCTGCCATGCGTTATACCGAAGCGCGAATTACACCTTTTGCGCTCGAATTACTCAACCAGCTTGATCGTAACACAGTAAATTTTGATCGAAATTTTGACGACACATTAAGCGAACCAAGTGTTCTTCCGTCGGCCATCCCCAATATGCTGGTGAACGGTGCCACAGGTATTGCTGTGGGTATGGCAACCAGTATTCCGCCTCACAATCTGTCTGAAACTATAGATGCCATAAATTACATGCTTGAACACTGGCAAAAATTGGATGAGATTACCGTTGGCGACTTGATGAAGTATATCAAGGGGCCTGATTTTCCCACTGGCGGCATTATTCTGCAAGAGCATGAGCTAAATGAGCTGCAAGCTACATATGCTACAGGAAAAGGCAGGATAACCCTGCGCGGCCGTTTGAATCTGGAAGAAATGGCGCGCGGCAAAAGTCGCATCATTGTCACAGAATTGCCTTATATGACCAATAAATCCAGCCTGATTGAGCGCATCGCAGAGCTTGCACGTGAAGGTGACCTTGAGGGTGTATCAGATTTACGAGACGAGTCAGACCGGCATGGTATGCGTATTGTTATCGAGTTAAACAAGGCTGCAGATGCAGATAAAACTTTACGAGCCTTATATAAACGTACGCCTTTGCAAGTAACTTACAGCATCAACCTGCTGGCACTGGTTAATGGTGAACCAAAACTGCTTTCACTCAAACAAGCCTTGAAGGTCTTTGTAGAACATCGGCTTGAAATCATTAAACGTCGAAGTGAATATGATCTAAAGAAGGCAGAAGATCGAATCCACATCCTCGAAGGATTGCGGATTGCCATCAAGTTTCTGGATGAAGTGATCGCTTTGATCCGTTCTGCAGCAGATACGGATCAGGCCCGCGAAAAATTAATGAAAAAGTTCAAGCTGAGTATTTTGCAGGCGCAAGCTATTCTGGATATGCCGCTTAAGAGGCTTGCATCTTTGGAGCGAAAGAAAATCGAGCAGGAATACAAAGACCTGCTTGATTTGGTAAAAGAATTGCAATCATTACTCAAATCTGAAACCAAACGTCGCCAGGCGATTATCACTGAATTGGTTGAAATTAAAGCAAAATATGGTGACAGCCGAAAAACACAAATTGTCCTTCTCAAACAGGGCAAGGTCGCTGCTGATCTCTTGACGGTTAAAGAAGTTACCCCGGTTGAAAATGTTTGGATTGCCATTTCAAAAGAGGGTAAGATCGGCAAGACTGCTGAAAAGAATCCTCCCAGAATGGGTGGCCGTGAAGCCCCCGCTTTGCTGCTAAAAACGGATTCTCATCAGAATTTGTATATGGTATCAAAGTCGGGCAAGTGTGCCTGTGTGGCTGTGCAATCTTTGCATTTGGTTGAAGATTTTGAAAACGCGAGTGATATTCATCGGGTTTGCTCGTTTAAAGAGGGAGACTCACCGGTTGCATTATTCTGTCTCAGCCATGATCAAAAACATTCTGAATCTTTGTGTGTCACCACTTTGACCAAACAAGGAATGATCAAAAAATCACTGGTGTCTGAACTTCCCGGTCCATCCTCCGATACTTTTGTTTTATGCAAGGTTAACGAAGGAGACGAATTGGGTTGGGCGATGTTGAATGAAAATGAAACACAATACTTAATCCTAACCAATCATGGTATGTCAATCCGTTTTGAAGGGGACGAGGTACGGATCATGGGGCTTGTCGCTGCTGGCGTGAATGCATTGAAATTGGCGTCTGGCGATCAAGTTGCGGGGATGGTCGAAATTACCAAAGGACTTGAATTATTTGCCGTTTCTTCTGATGGAAAAGGCTGGCGTATGGATGAGAAGGAATTTCCAATTCAGGGACGGTATGGGCAAGGGGTCAATACCTGCAAAATTAAACCTGATTGCGGCATGGTCGGTTTGACCATTGGCAAAAAGAACACGCAAATAGCATTACATTTGAAAAAGGCAGCCGCAAAAATTATCCGGCTGGATGAAATTCCAACCGGAAAAAGGGCGACCAGCGGTAAAGTAGTGGTTGAGTTGAAACCTGGCGATGAAGTGCAAGGTTTGGTTGCAATCCTTGACAACGTTGCCTTGCCTGTTGGAACCGACAAGCTGGTGCAAAAAAGTCTTTTATGATAACGTGAAGTGCGTATAGTGATAGGCGATTTTTCCATCCTTGATGCCGATGGTGTCGCTGCCGTCATATACTTTTCCACGGTTTGAAGTGCATGTCCAGGTGAAATGTCGCGTTTCACCTTTGTTGGTTTGACCGGTGATCTTGAAGTTGCCGGAAGGCAAATTATTGGCTAGTAATTGACCATAAAAAATACGAATATTTTCTTTACCCTGGATGGTTTTTTCTGAAGACACATGTACTGCATCATCTGTGTAAAGATCCAGAACTTTGTCATAGGTAACAGTATTAAGCATTACAAAAAATTTATCGAGAATATCGTTGCTCGGTTGGACGGGTTGACTTGGCGCAGGCCAGGAATAATTGGCTACCTGATTCCAAACATCAGGCAAAACTGTTCGGGAATCATCCCAGGAATACATATTCGCAGCAGTGCAGCCTAAAGATTTGGCGCAATCGAGAAAATCTTTTACTTCAGCAGGGGTTGGCTGCCAACCTGATTCACGGAATGCTGCTCCGGTTGGGATCACTGGTTTTGATGAATTGATGGCTTTGAATTCATTAAACGATCTAGTGAGATCATAGACAGGATTACGCGCTTTTATCCAATAAACCTGGGGCATGCTGTAATCACAATATTGCATGAAAGTAGCATACGGAAAGGTGCCATGGTATGAAGGCCAGCGGAATGTACTAAGTGCAATCGGAGTGTTTGGTAGGCCGTTACGCACTTGGGTCATGAATGAACGGGCAACAGCGTCTCTTCCTGGCTGTTTATACTCAATCTCGGCATCTACGACGTAGCCATCAAGGTTATATTTCTTGCTTTGCGAAATTGCAATAGCAGCCTCACCACTGGGATTGAAGCCGTAGACATAATGCCAACCCCATACCAGAATGCCTTTAGCGCGTAATGCATCCACCACGGGAGGGATCAAATCAGCACCGGTGGTCTTGTTCACATTGTAGGCGTAAGAACTATCTGCAATTTTAATGAGAACATGAGAAAAACCGCAATCTTTGGCTACATTAGCTATTGATTGTGCATTTCCACCTTCACATTGGGGTATTTTCCATATCCAGGTGCCTTTTCCTTGAAGTGCCATCTTTCATCCTCCGGTTTAGTGCGTCACTCGATTAGTTGGCGGTTAAAGAACCTTCGAGATCAAGTGTATTGGCAATCTCGCGCATGGCGAGAATTACATTCGTACAATGTTCCCATAACGGAACTCCAAATTCAGCCGCTCCATGTTCAATCTCATCACGGTTAGCGCCCGCTGCAAAAGCCTTATCTTTCCATTTCTTCTTGACAGAACTGGCTTCAAGATCGTAAAGTGATTTGGATGGCCTCACCAAAGCCACAGCCGTGATCAATCCGGTAATTTCATCGCAGGCATACAACCCTTTTTGAAGCAGGGTTTCACGTGGAAGTTTAAGATGATCTCCGTGACTAAGGATGGCTTGCACTATTTCTTCTTCAACACCCAACTCGCGCAGTATGGGAGCCCCTGCCAGAGGATGTTCTTGATAGGTGGGGTGAATTTCCCAATCAAAATCGTGCAAGATGCCTGTAATGCCCCAGAGATCTTCTGGCTGGTTTGATTTGCGGGCGTAAAAGCGCATGGCAGCTTCAACACACAGCATGTGTTTCACTAACTGTGGATTCTTGATATATTGATGAACAATGGCAAGCGCTTCTTCACGAGTTTTCATTGGTATTAATTCTCACTAAGGAAAATAGGTTCTGGATCACCCATAACAGGCAGGGGATGGCTGAACCAGACCTGCCACAAAGCCACTGTGGTAGCGGCCAGTTCTCGGGTATTCCATATTAATCTGGAGTATTTACGGTAATACTGAAGGTTAGCGGCTAAACCGGTGGACTTCAAACCGATACCATTGCAAGTAAAAAGTGCCCGCGGCAGATGAAAACTTTGGGTCACCAATATTGCTTCTTTTACGCCAAAGATATGTAGAGCGCGATAACAAGTATCGTAAGTTCTACGTCCCGCGTAATCAAGCACTATATCTTCTTGCGGAACACCAAGAGTGATGGCGAATGCTTGCATCGCACCAGGTTCGTTGTAATCGACAAACCGATTGTCACCACTCATAAGTAGCTTTTCGACCTTTCCTGCTTGATAAAGTTGAACCGCTGACTTCACACGATCTTGTAAAACTGGTGATGGGGTGCCATCTCGTTGTAATCCTGCACCAAAAACGATTGCAACACGCGTTGTTATGGATGATTCAACTGTTTTGATTTTGCCTATACTTAGAATTTCAGTGAGCAAGCGGGGCAACCCAAAAGCAGCCACGAAAGCAATAATCATCCAAAATAGAAGTTTAATCAACATTTTTATACTCTTTTTTATCATAGCAAGTTTTATACCAAATTAGCTTTCCATAGATTTGAGGAGAGATTTGTGACTGACCCCTTTGTATTGATTATTACGTATTCCTAAATACGATAATTCCAAGAATGTGAGTCGTATTTGGACTGAACTAAATTGCTTGTTATATCCATTTCTTCTTGAGTAGGAAGGCTTTCGAGAAAGGTAATCCCAAATTCAGCAGAAAAACTACGGATAATAGCATCGGCCGCCTCATCCCAGGTGAATATCTTTCCGGTTGCGTCTTCAAGTGTTGTGGCTCGTGCCAGGGTTTTCTGTGCTGCAATATCACGATCCATTTGAGAGGGATACGCAAGAACTTGAGTAATTCTAGAAAGGTCTCCGCAGAGTGGAAGCGAGCCGTGTTGAAGTACACCGCTATGTTTTCTGGCTTGGGCAGAGCCGATCAACTTTTTATTTTTCCAGGTGATCTCATAATTGGAAGGTGTTTGAAAACATACGGGTTCCTTCCTGGATTGTTCATTGGGCAAATCGGATTTGTTTTCAGCAATTGTTTGTAACCCTAATTGTTGAAGCGCCTTTTGCAACCCTAGTGAGATGCGTTGATAACTTTCTAGCAGCGAACCCAACACCAAAGGCTCATCAAGTGGCGCGGAAATGGAATAAGTCAGTTCGTCGGTGTGCAAAATAGCTTTACCGCCGGTTGGTCTGCGTACTAATTGCCAGGCATGACTTGACAATTCCTGCTGATCAACATCTAAAGAGGGTTGGGCGTACCCTAGCGATATAGATGGTACCATCCAGGAATACAGGCGCAAGGTTGGTAGAGCGTGTTTCTGCGCCGTTGAAATAAGTAATGCTTCATCAAGAGACATATTGAAGGCAGCCGATGAGGGTGACGATTTAATGAGCCGCCATTGACCATTTGGATTGCGGCCTGTGTTTTCAGATTGTGAATGCATGTAAAAATTATAAAACAAAAAACTGTGAAAAATGGAATATGAAAATTCTTTTGATTTAACATGAAATTAACTTAAGGGATTGACTTTCAATAATTAAATCTTTATAATGTAAGAGCTTTCAGTAAAGTTGTTACAAAGAAACGGATAATATGTCCAGTTCAAAAGCAACAATTTACAACGTGGCTCAACAAGCAGGCGTCAGTATAGCGACTGTATCTCGAGTTTTAAATTTCCCCCTACGTGTAAAAGAAGAAACCAGGTCAATGGTCATGAATGCCATTGATGACTTGGGATACGTCCCAAAAGCTGAATCTCGAGCGCGAGCCTTCATGGATACAAGACGCATTGGGGTGCTAATTCCATTTTTTACCACACCCTCTTTTGTTCAACGTCTGCGAGGCATTGCAGAAGTATTAAGTAAGAATGAATATGAATTGGTGATTTATCCGGTAAACTCACGGTCTCAAGAGACCAGTTACTTAGAAACACTTCCACTGCGCTCAACGCTTGATGGATTAATCATCGTCTCGCAAACTTTTGACAATACCATTGCTCAAAGGTTATTAAGTAATGATCTTGAAACCGTTTTGATTGAATATTACCATTCTCATTTTTCGACTGTTGAAATTGATGACGTTTCAGGTGGGTATATGGCAACCAAGTATTTGATCAAAAAAGGTTATAAAAAGATAGCTTTCATTGGCGGGCAGATTAAGCCTGAATTTGGACACGATCCTATAGCCAAGAGAATGGAAGGTTACCAAAAAGCCCTTATTGAACATAATATTAAACTGCCGGATGATTTCATCAACGAATATGCATTTGATCCTGGTATAGTCTTAAAAAACCTGGTAAAGCATGGTTTACCTCTTGCGTTTTTTGCTGCAACTGATCTTCAGGCAATCGCATTAATCAAGCAAGCCAGAATTCTCGGTTTGCGAGTGCCTGAAGATATTTCGATTGTTGGATTTGACGATATCGACGTGGCGGATTCATTTGGTTTAACCACTGTACATCAACCATTGGATGAATCTGGAAAAATAGCCACGAATTTGCTTTTATCGCGCCTGACAGAATCTTCTCAACCAATTCAACATATAAGGTTGCCACTGAAGGTTATTGAAAGGGAAACAGCTTAATGCTACTATGTGAAATGTTAAAGGAGGTGTTTCGGATCAATTTTTATGTTGTGAATTTTGAACAATCTTGTTTTTTGGTTAACTTGTAAAAAGGAGAGAGAAATGACTAAGAAGTTTATGCCCGTATTTACAATGATTTTGGTTTTGGCGTTCATCCTGACTGCATGCGCCACACCAACCGCAGCCCCTGTTGCCACTGAAGCACCTGCTGCAGATGCAACTGAAGCCCCCGTTGCTACCGAAGCCGCTCCTGAACCTGTTACGATTGTCCTCTGGACAAAAGAAGGCGAAGCTGATGGCGGTTTGCAATATGTGCAGGGTTTGGCAGATGCCTTCACTGCACTTTATCCGAATGTAACTTTTGAAGTTGTGAATAAAGAAGTCGAGACACTTCGTGAAGACTTCCAGACCTCAAGCCTTGCTGGTGATCCCCCTAGTTTGCTCTGGACTGTCAGCGATCATGCTGGACCTTTCACAACTGCTGGATTAATCCAACCTGTGGATGAACTCTTCGACATGAGCAAATATGTTGAGAGTGTTGTTATGAACGGCAGCACCTGGGCAGTCCCCATTTCTTCTGGCAACCACCTGATGCTGCTCTACAACAAATCCATGGTTCCAACACCCCCTGCGACCACAGATGAATTTGTTGAAGTTGCTAAGAGTTTGACCTCCGGTGATGTTTATGGTTTTGCATACAATCAGACTGAACCATTTTTTGCTAATCCCTGGTTAGGTGGTTTTGGTGGAAGTGTGTTTGCAGAAGATGGTGTTACACCCACGCTAAACACGCCTGAAATGGTTGCAACCATGCAGTTCTTGTATGACATCAAATATGCAACCCCGATTATGCCACTTGAAAGCGATTACAATGGCGCAGATACCCTTTTCAAAGAAGGCAAAGCTGCCATGTTGATCAATGGTGACTGGTCTCTTGCTGGATACAAAGAAGCATTAGGCGACAATTTCGGTGTTGCACCTATGCCTGAAGTTTCATCCACTGGTATGATGCCTGCACCTATGACCTCTGGTGTCTACTTCATGATCCCGGTTGATCTTGCTGGCGCCGAACTTGACGCAGTAAAAATGTTTGTCGAATTTGTTACCAACCTTGAGAATCAGACTTCCATGGTTACCACTCTGGCTCGTCTGCCTGGTTCAATTGAAGCCTTGTCTATCGATGCGATCACCAGTGATCCCATCTTAAAAGCATCCAGTGAAGCCATGACTTACGGAACACCCATGCCAACAGTTATTGAAATGCGTTGTGTTTGGGATTCTTGGAAACCGGAGATGATTTCAATGCTTGCGTCTGCATCTGGAACTACCCCCGAAGATGCTGCTGCCAATATGCAGGCCGCTGCTGAGACCTGCATTGGACAACTTGAGTAATATAATTTGTGAATAAACGGAATCAGGGGAGAAATCCCCTGATTCCAATTCATTTTTAAAAGGTACTTGTTCCAACTGAAGAGAGGATGGAGACAGCAAATGATTACTTCTGATGTCATCCTGAAAAGTTTGAATGAGGTTGGGGTCACTGTATTATATGTTCTTGGGGGAACGGTAGTAATAGAGTTTATTTTATGGCTATTATTGGTAAGGCTCTTAAAGTGGCGATATGCAATGCCTTTTATGTTATTGACGCCTGCGTTAATTGGTTTGTTAGTATTGGTTGTTTATCCTCTGGTATGGGAAGCCAATCTATCTTTCATGAATATGAGTTTAAAACATTTTAGGAATCCAATATATATTGGTTTTGATAATTACATACGAGTATTCAAAGAACCAGTACTTAAACAAATCTACTTTTTTCCTTTGTTAGGCCAGACAGTTTTATGGACGGCAATTAATATTACCTTCCATGTGGTTATCGGAATGGTATTAGCTCTCTTGTTGAACCGACAAATGCGTGGAAAAGGGATTTATCGCATGTTATTGATCATCCCTTGGGCTGTGCCTCAAGTTATTGCTGTACTTGCATGGCGGGGTGAATTCCATTATGAATTTGGTTTTGTGAATATCATGTTAAAAGCCTTAGGATTTCAACCTCTGCAATGGTTGAGTGAGCCTGTAGCTAACTTCGCCGCAATGTGCATTACTAATATATGGTTGGGAATTCCTTTTATGATGGTAATTCTATTGGGTGGTTTACAAAGTATCGCTGGAGAATACTATGAGGCGGCTGAAATAGATGGCGCCAACGCATGGCAGCGATTTTGGAAAGTTACATTTCCATTGATGAAGCCAGTGTCTACTCCTGCAATCATTCTAGGAACAGTATGGACATTTAACAATTTTAATGTCCCATTTTTTATAAATCAAAACGAACTTGAAACCTCAGATATATTGGTAACCGGTTTATTCAGAGCAGCATTCCAATATAATCGATACAGTTTTGCTGCTGCATTTGCATTTGTTATTTTTGCAATCCTGGTAACTTACTCGATAGTGTATTTGCGATCCTCAGGGGCGTTGAAAGGAGTTCGAGATTGAATGCCAATACGAATTCTCAACCTGAACGAAAAATAAAGATGCAAAAAAAATCCTTTTTCAATAGTGGAAGAGAAGATAGTCCATTTAAAAGGATTCTAATTCACGCAACCTTATGGATTGCATGTTTGATTTCTATTTATCCAATCACTCGTATATTAAGTGTCGCTCTGCGACCGGGTAATCGACTGCTCTCTGCGGATTTAGCAATTATTCCAATCGGAGCAACACTGGAGTCTTTTCGGATTGTCTTTTTTGAAAAACCTTTCTTGAGTTGGATATGGAATAGTTTAACCATTACAGTTGCTACAGCCATTATTGGTGTAATTTTGGCAGCAACTTCTGCCTATGCATTTTCTAGATATAAATTTCCGGGCAGATCCGTCGGGTTAATTTTTTTGTTGACCACTCAGATGATTCCGGCCGTCATGTTGTTGGTACCAATTTATATATTGGCAATTAAATTGGGTTTAGTAGGGACCTATAGAGGATTAGTTGTTGCATATGCAGTTACAGCAATTCCCTTTAGTATTTGGATTTTGAAAGGGTATTACGATACCATTCCAATAGATCTTGAAGAAGCGGCGAGAATTGATGGTTGTTCTGAGCTACAGGCTTTTATGAAAATCTTGCTGCCACTTTCGACCCCTGCTCTGGCAATTGTATTCCTTTTTAATTTTACAACTGCCTGGAACGATTATTTATTAGCAAGAATAATGCTGGGGTCAAAAGAAGATTTGCTTACATGGCCTTTAGGCTTGCAACGTTTACAGGGGCAATTTGTAACACAATGGGGGCAATTTTCGGCAGCATCAATACTTGTTGCCATACCGGTCATGATTCTGTTCCTGTATACATCCAAGTATTTGATTTCTGGATTAACGCTTGGAAGTGTAAAGGGGTAGTCAGACAATTTACAGCAGGGAGGCTTACAACCTCCCTGTTTATTTTTTAGAAGAATTATGGAAAAAATGAACAGAAAAAATATCTGGTTTGTGGCATTAGTCATTGCGTTAATATTATTGATAGTGTTGATATTTTTGTTAAACAAGCCAATAACACAAAATCTCTCTCTTGTGCCAGTTCCTGATGTCACTTCCAATAATCAGAGTATTTATGGATTTGAGGATCCGCAATGGTGGGAGCATGCAGTATTCTACGAAATATTTGTACGAAGCTTCAACGATTCAAATGGTGATGGTATTGGAGATTTTGCAGGCCTTACTTCAAAATTAGATTATTTGAATGACGGAGATCCATCGACAGATACTGACCTTGGCATTACAGCTATTTGGTTGATGCCAATTTTTCCGTCCCCCAGTTATCATGGATATGACGTCACTGATTACTATTCAATTAATCCTGATTATGGGACGATGGAAGATTTTAATCTTTTCTTGAACGAAGCTCACAAACGGGGGATTCATGTAATACTGGATTTTGTGATTAATCACACTAGTGTTGAACATCCATGGTTTGTCAATTCGCTAGACATTAATAATGAATACCATGATTGGTATATATGGTCAGAGACAAATCCCGGTTACAAAGGACCATGGGGTCAAGATGTTTGGTTTCCGTCAAGTGGTATGTTTTATTACAGTGTCTTTTGGCAGGGTATGCCTGATTTGAATTATAGAAATGCTAACGTCACAGCCGAAATGAATAAAGCTGCAAGTTATTGGATAAATGACATTGGTGTGGATGGATTCCGCATAGACGGTGCAAAACATCTCATTGAAGATGAAAAAATCCAGGCTAATTCTAAAGAAACAATTGCATGGTTTCAATCTTTTTATGACTTATATAAAGGTTGGAACGCAAAAGCCATGACAGTCGGTGAAGTATGGGATTCTTCGAAAAACATAACAACCTACCTGGAATCTGAAAGTTTTGACATGGTGTTCAATTTTGATTTAGCTGGCGATATTATCTCAATGGTTAAATCAGGCCAGGCAAACAGCCTGGGATCAAGCATCACCACTGAGTCATATTTGTTTCAAGGTTATACAATGGGTACATTTTTGACGAATCACGATATGGATCGGGTTATGTCACAATTGAACAACAATCAAGATTTAGCTAAAAACGCTGCCACAATTTTACTTACTTCCCCTGGAACTCCATTTATTTATTATGGAGAAGAAATCGGAATGACAGGTGAAAAGCCTGATGAAAAAATTCGAACCCCCATGCAGTGGACCGGAGAAGATCTTGCAGGTTTTACTACTGGCAAACCATGGCAATCAATCAATAGCAATTATCCAGAAGTTAATGTGGCTCTTGAGTCCGTTGACCCTCAATCCTTGCTTTCACATTACCGCGATTTGATCAGAATTCGACTGACAAATTCTGCTCTGCTCGAAGGCAAATTCATCAAAGTCAATGTTTCAAGCCCACAACTTTTTGCAGGTTTGCGAGCGGAGGATTTAGAGGCTGTATTAACGATTGTGAATTTAAAAAATACCGAGGTTGAGAATCCAACTTTTTCTTTTAAAAAGGACTTAAATCCTGGTCTTTACAATGTAGATTTGTTACTTGGTGATAAACCATTTTCAGAAAGTATAAATTTGGTTCAAGTTGGTGAAAAAATCGATTTTTCACTTCCCATAACAGTAATGCCATATGAAAACTTAATTATCAAGCTTATACCTATCAATTGAGACTCAACGTTACTAATTTGCTTTTGATGAATTTCAAGGAGTTTGTAATGAAAAATGCAATTAAAATGTTTTCAATAATAACCATACTTCTTTTACTCATTTCTGCTTGCGATATTGCAACACCATCACAAACCGAAGGTATTAGCATAAATACTGTAATTCCACCAATTGCTGATGTTGATGTCTTATATGTCAATCTCACCTGGCATCAACATCAACCTTTGTATTACAAAAATGATGACGGCGTTTATACGCGGCCGTGGGTGCGGGTGCATGCAACTAAAGATTATTACGATATGGCGGCTATTGTAAAAAATTATCCAAATGTGCACCTCACTTATAACCTCACACCGGTATTGATGAAGCAATTGGATGACTTTGTGAATAATGGGGCAAAAGATTATTATTGGGTTTTGAGTGAAAAGGCTGCAAGCGAATTATCAATTGATGAGAAAAAATTCATATTAACCCGTTTTTATGACGCCAATTGGACAAATATCATCGAAAGGTTTCCACGTTATAAAGAATTGCTTGATCTACGTGGTGGAACCGATGAAACGGCAATTTTAGCTGCCATGGACAAGTTTTCTGAGCAAGATTTTCGAGACCTGCAGATATGGTTTAACCTTGCCTGGTTTGACCCAACCTGGCTGGAACAGGAACCACTCAAGGCTCTGGTCGGAAAGGGAAAAAATTATTCTGAAGCGGATAAAGTAATTTTGTTTGATCAGGTGCGATTTGTCATGGCTCAGGTAATCCCCATACATAAGGAATTACAGGATGCAGGTCAAATCCAGGTCATTACTACCCCTTATGCACACCCGATTCTTCCGCTAATTTACAACAGCGATGAAGCAGCGGTGGGCAATCCTTCAGCAGAGCTACCCGAACGGTTTTCATGGCCAAATGATGCCATTGCGCATCTACGTAAAAGTGTCGAGATGTATACAGAATTATTTGGCATAGCCCCGGTCGGATTGTGGCCTGGAGAAGGTGCTGTATCTCAGGATATTATTCCCCTGGTTGCCAAAGCGGGGTACCAATTTATGCAAACTGGTGAACATGTCTTGGCAGAATCTCTAGGCATTGGAAGTTTTACTCGAGATTCGAACGAAACCGTCCAGGAAGCCGATGATTTGTATCGGCCTTATTATGTAACTTCAGATAAAGGGGATAAGGTTGCTGTATTTTTCAGAGATCATGCCTTATCTGACAAAATCGGTTTTACTTATTCACAAACACCTGGAGAAGAAGCGGCATCTGATCTGATGCAACGATTGGAAAATATTCGTTCCCAGTTGAAGGATCAGAATGCTGAAGGGCCCCACATTGTGAGCATAATTTTGGATGGGGAGAACGCCTGGGAATACTATCCAAATGATGGTGTGGAATTCTTAAATTCGCTTTATGCCAAACTAAATGAGAGTGAAACGATTAAGACTGTGACTCCTTCAGAATATCTGTCCTTATATCCTGAACAAAGAGAATTGGATCACTTATTCTCAGGCGCATGGTTCAGCCCGAATTATGACACCTGGATAGGCGAAACTGAAGAGACCCAGGCATGGAATTATCTGGGAAAAGTAAGAGAATATTTGTCAAAATATGATGTGACTCATAAAAGAGAAGCCTCTGCAGAAGCCATTGCTACCGCTCAAGATTATATGTATCTTGCAGAAGGGTCAGACTGGTTCTGGTGGTATGGGACGGACCAAGAGTCTGGGGTGGATGAATACTTTGATACAGGTTTTAGAGCATTGTTGGCAAAAGTTTATGAATCCTTGGGTGACCCGGTTCCAACCTTTGTGAATGTTCCTATCATTCCAAAAAGGCCTGAGACCCCGGAAGTGGTTTTATCTGGAACCGATTCTCCAATAATTGATGGAATTGCCACTTCTGACGAATGGGATAGCGCAGCAATTTATGCTGTTGGGGCAGATTCCAGTGCACCAGAATTGGCTTACACAATGGATGGTAAAAATATTTATATTCGACTTAATTTTGCGCAGCCACTTCTTCCTGAAAGCAGAATCGGCGTCTACGTAAATATTCCGAGCGGTGAAGAAAATTACCCCTTTTCAAAAGAAGTAGAGAAAGGTAGTGAAGTTTTATTGGGCATTAGTGCGACTCATCTCTTTGAGTGGGATGGTACAGATATAACCCTGCTTATAGCCAGTGTTGATGGTTGGGTTGAGCTGGAAAAGGCAGGCAAGGCTCGATTGAATAATTTGACCTATGAAATGGCAATTCCGTTAACTTCTATGGGAGATATTGCAGCCGGTGATGATATTCGCATGACCGTACTTGTTCAACCCGAGAATATGATTTTGCCCTCTACTGGCCCGGCACAAATAATTCTACCAGATCTCGGACTTTCGACATTGCTTCTTGAGGTCGGTGACCCTGCTGGTGATGACAAAGGTCCGGGAACTTATTTATATCCCACTGATACAGTGTTTTCAGCCCAAAACTTTGATATTGAAAAGTTTACTATCTCATACGATGCAAGTAATCTTATTTTCACTTTCAAATTCTTTGGTGCTGTTCCAAATCCATGGGGATCAGGATCAAATCTTTCTCTTCAGTCCCTAGATGTTTATATTGATAAAGACCCGGGTATGGCAACTGGAAACAGGTTAATGTTACCTGGCAGGAATGCAGCCCTATCCATGGGGAATGGATGGGAGTATGCGATTTGGGCAGAAGGATGGACGCCTGGTATTTACACCCCGGATGCAGTTAGCGGCGAACCTAAAAAGACCAACACTTCTTTTAAGATTATCGTTGATCCAAATGCCCAATTAGTTACCTTACGTGTTCCATTTGAAGCGTTAGGAGAAGGTGATCCAGCCACTTGGGGATATTCTGCTATAGTTATGAGCCAGGACGGCTTTCCATCAACCGGGGTTTGGCGTGTACGCGATGTTCAATCCACAGCAACACAATGGAAGTTTGGTGGAGCGCCAGAGGATACAAACCATACACGGATCATTGACATGGCTTGGCCTGAATTGTCAGTAAAAAGTCAGGAGGATTATTTGAGCAACTATAATTCATCGACAGCCTCCATTGATTCTTTGACTGCCGATGATTTCGCACAAATTGATTTGTTATTTGTAAAATAGATAAGTCGTTTTTTTCAATTTAGAACATGCAGAAAAACTTTTCTGCATGTTCTTTGATATATGAACCTTTATTCGGGTAAAATTGTATTTATCAATATAAATGAATCGATGGATTAAGATGGAATCAGTAGTCACTAGCATTTCTTCAACTCGTACAACAGTTGAAATCATCTTGCCAGATGGCAGGGTATATACCGGTCAACGTGGCGCCACGCTTGAAGAATTATTGCAAATGCTGCCTGAATGGGATAACCCGCCCATCATGGGAGCAGTGGTAAATGGCGAATTACGCGAATTAACCTTTGCAATTGAACTGGATTCACGCATTAGTTTAATCACAATGGGTGATGATGACGGGGCTCGGATTTATCGTCGTTCTATTACTTTTTTATTGGAAGCTGCATTTGAAGAATTATTCCCAGAAGCTCAGATGACGCTAGATCATTCAGTCTCTTCAGGTGGATATTATTGCCAGGTCTTTTCAAAAAACGAATTCACAATCCGTGAGATCGATCAGTTGAAAAAAAGAATGAAAGAATTGGTCGAAGAGAACCTTCAATTTACTCGACAGACAGTGCCACTGGATGATGCAATCAGTTACTTTCAAACAAAAGGCTTGATTGACAAGGTACAGCTATTGAAATATCGTCAAAAAGAGTATCTTGTGCTCTACAAGCTTGATGAACATCAAGATTACCATCATGGTTATATGGTGCCATCTACTGGTTACTTGAAATGGTTTGATCTTGACCTCGTTGGTGAAGGATTTGTTTTGCGTTTTCCGCGACGGAACTCTCCCAAAACCATCGGTCCCATGACCAGTTATCCAAAGCTGTTAAGTACATTCAGGCAATATGGCAATTGGCTGCACCGCTTGGGCATCGAATCAGTCGGAGCGCTCAACGACGCTATTCAAGCAGGCAATATACGTGAGATCATATTGGTCTCAGAAGCATTGCATGAGCTTCAGATCAATGATGTTGCACAGCATATTGCAGAGAAATCTGACGAATCGCGCATTATCCTTATTTCAGGTCCATCCTCTTCTGGAAAGACTACTTTTTCAAAACGATTAACGGTTCAATTACTTGCGAATGGTTTTTCACCTTTTCCCGTTGAGATGGATAACTATTTTGTCAATCGTGAAGATACCCCAAAAGATAAATTTGGCAAATATGATTTTGAATCCATCCGTGCCATGAATACCAGGCAGTTAGCCAGCGATTTAAAACGATTGATTGCGGGAGAAGTAATTCAATTGCCTCATTATGATTTCAGAGAAGGACTAAGCAAACCAGGTCAGGTGGTGAAGTTGCGTCCAGATCAGATGATTATTCTTGAGGGGATTCATGGATTGAATCCAAAGCTTTTGCCAGATATTGATCCCGCATCAACATTTAAGATTTATGCATCCTGCTTAACGCAGTTAAACCTTGACCGATATAACCGTATATCTACAACGGATACCCGGCTGCTAAGAAGAATTGTGCGAGACTCGCGAGAACGCGGATACACCGCACAGCAGACCATCCACAATTGGGATTCAGTGCAGCGAGGCGAGAAGGAAAATATCTTCCCATACCAGGAATATGGCAATAAATTGTTTAATTCCGCTTTGGTGTATGAATTATCAGTGCTAAAATCTTTAGTAGAACCTTTATTGAGGCAAGTTAATTTTGGAACCATGGAATACGTGGAAGCTAAAAGACTGCTGGCTTTTCTGGATTGGTTCATGCCCATCGATACAAAATTAATCCCCGACAATTCCATTTTGCTGGAATTTGTAGGGGGATCAATTTTTAATGAATTTAAATTGTGGTCACCTAAAGAGTAAGCGGAATTATCCTTCGCGCAACTTCGCTTTGATGACTTTGCTGAGTCTTGCAATACCTTCATTTATCAGCTCAGGTTTGGTGCAGGAGAAATTCAAGCGCATGCTGCTTTCACCGCCGCCGCAGGCAAAGAAATTTTCTCCAGGTACATAAGCCACTTTTTGTAATACGGCATCTTTGAACATTTCGATGGCATTTATTTGTTCAGGCATGTTAACCCATAAGAATAAACCACCCTGGGGATTCGTCCAGGTGACGCCATTGGGCATGTGTTCTTCAAGTGACTCAATCATTACATTGCGCCGTTCGCGATAAGTATCTTGAATCAATTTCACATGGCGGTCTAAATATCCGTGCTGACCGACTTCATGCGCCACGATCTGGTTGAAGGTTGAAGTGTGCAGATCAGCACCCTGTTTGGCAAGCACAAGTTTATTGATCACGTCTGTCGGGGCGATTACCCAGGCCAGGCGAATACCGGGGGCCAGAATTTTCGAGAAAGTGCTTAAATAAATGACATTACCAGAATAAGCGTTGGTTTTATCGCGCATTTGAGAATCGAGCAACTCGACTGCCGGCAAATCTTCACCTTCGTAGCGGAGTTGGCCATATGGATCATCTTCAATAATGGGCACACCGTATTGATCGGCAAGTTTGATTAGTTGTTTTCGCCGTTCAAGAGTAAGTGTACAGCCGGTTGGATTCTGGAAATTTGGCAGAACATAGATGAATTTAGGGCCTTTGCGCAGAGCGTCTTCCAATTTGCGAGTATCCATACCTTCATCGTCCAGGGCGACGGGGATGTAATCTGCACCGTATGCATTCCAGGCCTGGATGGCGCCAAGATAGGTCGGGTTTTCAACCAGAATGCGATCACCATGATTTATAAAAATCTTTCCAAGTAGATCAAGCGCCTGTTGAGAACCGGAGGTGATCATGATGTTTTCTTTGCTGACGCCGATTCCCAGGCGGTTGGTATAACGGGCAATCATCTCACGCAATGGAACGTAGCCGTCAGTGGTGCCGTATTGCAGCGCTTCGGCGCCTTGATGATCCAGTACATAATTGCAGGCACGGCGAAACTCTTCCACTGGAAAAACTTCCGGTGCAGGTAGACCACCTGCAAACGAAATAACATCCGGTTGTTCCGTCAGCTTCAGTAACTCTCGAATTGCCGAAGCTTTCATACGTTGTGTACGCTGCGCATAGCGGAAATCCCACGGAGTTTGCATATTGATCGATTGCTCCTTTTCTTATCCTGTTTGAATTAAGAAATTGGAAAACGACTTACCACAACGGCCGGAGTCGGAAGTGAAATTCGATCTCCGGTTTCTAACGTAGCAGGGGCCACTAGTGACAAATTCTCAGCACCCTGGAAGATTGAGATGGGGGTGTTTACCACTGCACTGCGAGTTTCTACAAAAGCCTGACCGGTCAAATAACCTTCTTTATCAATTGCACAACTGGTGACCTTGCCAATGACTTTGCCTTTGGCATCCATCACGGGGTCGCCATTGTGTGCCATGCGCACCCCTTTATCGGTAAATCTGAAGCGAGCTACAATACCTGATCGGGCTTTTTCTTTTTCAATATAAGCACTTCGACCGATGAACCAGGGTTTGTATATTTTGACGTAAGAACCAAAACCTGCTTCTGAAACGCTGAAGTTATCTTCGCCACCCATTTCATGCCCATATAGGGGCAGACCGGCTTCGGTGCGAAGCGAATCACGGGCACCCAAACCGCAGGCTTTCATACCCAGGGGTTCACCTACCTTACAAATGGCATCCCAAAGGGCTGGTGCTTTATCGGGATGGACGAATAATTCGAAAGCCATTTTCTCGCCAGTATAACCGGTGCGAGAAACGACAAGATCAAACCCGCCAATCACGACTTCACATAATTCAGTTCGTTTTAAAGCTTTGACTTTTTTCAGGGTCGTTTCGTCACAGCCAAGTGAAAGTAGAATGTCTCTGGATTTAGGACCCTGTAGGGCAATATCCACACGCATATCTGCGCCAGCTTTGGCGTCTCGAAGGTTGCGCAGGGTAACACCGGCACCAAAGGTTTTAATCCACGGGCGTTGAGCATCGATCATGACTTTACCTTCGCGAACGGCGTTCAGCCATGCCCAATCTTTGGCATCATTGGAGGCATTGACCACCACCAAATATTTATTGGTGTCACGACGATAAACGAGGGTGTCATCTATTACATTGGCTTCAGGATCAAGGAAGTGAGTGTAACAGGATTCTCCAACAGCCAGCGAATTGATATCGTTTCCGCAAACTGTCTCGAGGAATAGCGCGGCATGAACACCTTCCGCCTGGAAGACACCCATGTGTGACACGTCAAACAAGCCGGCAACCTGGCGGCATGCCAGATGTTCTTCAACCACGGAGGTATACCAAACGGGCATTTCCCACCCGGCGAAGGGGATAATTTTTGCACCCATCTTTTTGTGGGTTTCGTAGAGAGAGGTTCTCAATAATTCGGTGGATTCTTTTTCTTCCCATACAAAGGCTGGCAATGGTGTGCCTTTGGGCTGGGTTTGGCCAATAAAATAAGGTTTCTGACTGATACCTAGCTCGCCATCTGCAATCACAGGTGCCGATTCAAGGTCTTCGATGACCGCGACGCTGCCAGGGATGCGGCGAGGAATGTCTTTGTCAAAGGTGATATAACCTTCTGCCAAACCGCGCAGGAAGGTGGCTGCCAGACCGAATTTTTCGCGTGCAAAGCTGAAGCGATAGGCATTGCCATCCACATTAGCAATAGCGCCTGCAATAGTCCCCATCGGGGTGGCAAGCGATGTTTTTTGAGACTGACCAGGTTCGAGTGTTTCAACATTTGAGCTGAAGCAATAGGCAACGTATTGACGCAGGCTGGGACCGCTCAGTTTCAGCGTCGCAAGTTCTTTTTTTGACTCAGATTGATCATCTAAATAATAGAATTGCGGATAGCCATTCTTTTTGTAATCAAGGTCAGCACCAGCTTTTTCACAAAGGGTTCTAACGCGTTGCTTGGCGTCTTCAAGAACCTTGAAATCCACTTTTGCGCGTGAGCTAAGGCCTTTGCGCGTCTCAACAGAATATGGCGTGCAAGCTTGAAGCAGGTCAACCATGATATTGGCCACTTCGACCATATCGGTTTCATTAAGTCCTCGCTGGGTCATCCAGGGTGTACCAAAGCGGATGCCTGTAGAATTGTTGGCTGTTTTATCACCCGGGATGGTATTTCGGTTGAGCACAATGCCTGCCACATCCAGGATGCGGGCAGCCAT
>Ga0180007_10001625_pt1 | contig 29207 bp, 22 predicted proteins | sample MM_PC_MetaG_FD_121122 | JGI IMG/M metagenome (GOLD analysis project Ga0180007, IMG submission 121122) | Groundwater microbial communities from the Aspo Hard Rock Laboratory (HRL) deep subsurface site, Sweden - MM_PC_MetaG | ecosystem: Environmental > Aquatic > Deep subsurface > Groundwater... | reverse complement strand
TCGGAATTCCTTGTTCGAAATTCTATATTCGTTATTTTAAAGATACACTTAATAAATTTACTTAGTGCTTATGGCAAACAACCCCCTGGCCCCCTTTGCTAAGGGGGAATTTAAGTGGTGTTCTCTTTGTTAAGGGGGAATTTGATGAGCGGTACCTTTTTTGTTAAGGGAGAATGACAAATAACAAAAAAATCACAAATCACAAATGCTAAATCACAAACCAGTATATGATCTTGAGGAGAGAAATTATTAATTCGCTGAAGTTGTCCGTCTTTTTGTTAAAACATTGCCAGAAATAATAATATTGGAAAAAACCAAATAGTTTCGGTCATTGATTTTTGGAATTTGAAATTTAATTGTTATTTGGTGCTTAGAATTTGGGATTTCATTAGTAGTATAATGCCCAAACCGTTTGAAACACAATCATTGAGCAAAGTTTTGCATGAAGTGCTTATGGGTGAAGAAGTTGAGGTAGAGCCATCCTGGCCGGGGTAAAAGAAAATCAGTTGAGTACGAATTATGGATTGAAAAAAGGAGAGCCAATGATGCAGGATAAGAATACACCGGACCTGTCTGGTCACATTTTTACTCGGACGTCCGGTTCCTTTTCGACTTTTCACTTTCTTGGCTTTATGGGCAGATGGGGCGCCTGGATTGTTCTGTCGGCGGCTTTACTGATCACTTTCAATGCTTGGCATTTCGCCAGGGGGGAAGTGACCAAAAGGGCTCAAGCGCGTTTTGATTTTCGGGTCAAGACAATAGAAACAGGCATTTACGAGCGCCTCCAGGCCTATGAATTTTTGCTTCGAGGAGGGAGCGGGCTTTTTGCGACTTCAGACGAAGTTACTCGGGAGGATTGGCGGACCTATGTAACGAAGTTGCAAATTAATCAATATTATCCGGGAATTCAAGGGGTTGGCTTTTCCAAACGAATTCTTCCTTCTGAAATGGCGGCTCACCTTCGTCAGATTCGCGGCGAGGGTTTCCCTCAATACACGATCGAACCTGCTGGACAGCGACCGGAATACACCACGATCATCTACTTGGAACCCTTTGATTGGCGAAATCAGCGGGCTTTTGGCTATGACATGTTCTCCGAACCCACCCGTAGAGAAGCCATGATCAAGGCTCGTGACACCGGAGTAGCGGCCTTGAGCGGCAAGGTTACTCTGGTCCAGGAAACGATTAAGGACATGCAGGCGGGATTTCTCATTTACCTGGCGATTTACCACAAAGGAGTACTGCTCGAAACCCAGGAACAGAGACGTAAGGCTTTAACAGGATATGTTTACAGCCCTTTTCGGATGAATGATTTCATGAAGGGTATTCTGGTCGAAAAGGAGGGGTACGTTAACCTTCAGATTTTTGATGGTGATACGCCGCTTAAAGAAAACCTGCTATATCGCAGCGATACCGTGGAAAAATCTCACTACTACCATAAAGGTCACCATTTTGCCACTAACCAATTCCTGGAATATGCCGGCCATCGTTGGCTGTTATCTTTCGTTTCCTCAAAACATTTTGAAGAAAACATCGAAACTGGCTCCATGAACTACATCTTATTGCTTGGCATCACCATCAGCCTGCTGTTATTTGGCATGGTCTTGTCTTTGACCAAGTCGCGCAGTCAGGCCATCGCTCTGGCTGATACAACATTGGACCTGGAAAAGGCGAATCTGGGGTTAAGAAATGAAATCATGGAGCGCAAGAGGGCGGAAAAAGAAAAAGAAAAATTGATTTCAGACCTTCAGGAGAACCTGCAAAAGGTAAAGCTATTAAGCGGGTTGCTCCCTATCTGTGCTCACTGTAAAAAAATAAGAGATGATAAAGGTTATTGGAATCAGATCGAATCCTACATCAGAGATCATTCCGGCGCTGAATTTTCTCATGGTATTTGCCCGGAATGTGAGAGAAAGTATTTTCAGGATATTGATGTTTATGATGACAAATAACAAAAGACAAATGACAAAGAACAAACAAATGACAAATCACTAATGACAGATAGTAAACCTATATATGATTTTGTGGAGAGAACTTTCCAGTTAGTATCGATTTAAACCCTCCACATCAGGTGGAGGACCCGGATAGATTCCACCGATCCGGTGATAATGGAAATAATATAATTAATGTCGATTTTAAATTCCCTCCCCATTGATGGGGGAGGGTTAGGGTGGGGGTGAAATAATAAGTCAAAGGAGATCAGATGAATATCACTGAGCCCGATTTAACAGCCCGTGATGAAATCCTTATTGTCGATAACGCGGAATTCAATTTGAAATTGTTATCCGATATTTTGCGCAATGCCGACTACAAAGTTCGCACAAACAGTGATGGTGAGACAGCGTTACGCAGCGCGAAAGACAAACCGCCGACGCTCATTTTGCTGGATATCAAGATGCCCGGTATGGATGGTTTGGAAGTGTGTAGGAAGCTCAAAGCAGATGAAAAAACGAGTTCTATTCCGGTTATTTTTATTAGTGCCTTGGAGGATCAACGTTCAAAAAACAAAGGGTTTCAAGCAGGCGCGGTTGATTATATTAATAAACCATTTTATTCGGCAGAAGTGCTTGCAAGAGTAAAAATCCATCTATCAATTAACCGGTTGCAATTGAATCTGAAAAGCAAAAATGCGCAACTTTTAAAAGAAATAACCGAGCGCAAGAGTGTGGAAGAAGCACTGCGGGAGAGCGAACAAAAATTGCGTACCATTCTCAATGCTACTCCATTTCCAATTGCAGTTGTTGACTTGCATGATGATAAAATTCATTTCTGGAGTAGCACTGCCCTTACCCTTTTTGGGCATACCGCGCCCATAACATCGGAGTGGTATCAGATTGCTTACCCTGACCCCGATTACCGCCGTGAAGTGATTGAACGATGGAAACCTTTTTTAGAAATTGCCCGTGAATCGCGCCAGACTGTCAACGCAGGTGAATACCGGGTTACCTGTGTTGATGGCTCTGAACGAATTTGTGAACTCTATGCTACATTCCTCTCAGATATTCTTATTGTTACATTCAACGACATCACCGAGCGCAAGAGGGCGGAAGAAAATATGGAGAGGGAATTCCAGATGCGAACTGCTTTGCTTGATAATATTCCAGGTTGTATTGCATTGATCCTCAAGAAAAACACCCGTGAAATCGTAGCTTCAAATAGACACGCCCGTGAGATCGGGGCTGTTCCGGGCCAGACATGCTTCAAGACATGCGCTATGCGAGACGATGACTGCCCTTTCTGTCTCGCACCCAAACTGTGGGCGACCGGGAAATCACAAAAGATCGAAGTCGAGTTCAGAGGAACATGGTACGAAGGTATATGGGAACCGCTCTCAGAGGATCTGTTTGTTCATTATATTTTCGATATAACCGAGCGCAAGCAGGCGGAGGAGGAACTGCGGTTTCAAAGTGAAATCATGACGAATTTGGCTGAAGCAGTCTATCTTATCAGGATGGAAGATGGTATTATTGTATATACGAATTCGATATTTGAAAAAATGTTCGGCTATAAACAAGGAGAAATGCTCGGAAAGCATGTTTCAATTGTAAATGCGCCCGCAGAAAATAATTCTGAAGAGGTTGCCAAAAATAATATTATGGCAATTTTACATGAAAAGGGTTGCTGGCATGGCGAAGTGAAAAATATCAGGAAAGATGGATCGAATTTTTGGTGTTATGCAAATGCTTCTGTGTTCGATCATTCAAAATATGGGAAAGTTCTTATCTCAGTTCATACAGACATTACAGAGAGTAAAAACTTACAGGAGCAGCTCCGCCAGTCCCAGAAGCTGGAGGATATCGGCAGGCTTTCTGCTGGTATTGCCCATGATTTTAATAATCTTTTGACTACTATTATCGGAAATGCCGAATTGGCTCTTATTGGCATAGGAAAAGATCATCCAGAGCATGAAATGGTTGAAGAGATCAAAGATGCAGGACAAAGGGCATCAGGTTTAACCAATCAACTCCTGGCCTTCAGCCGGAAGCAGATTCTTCAACCTGAAGTGATCAATCTCAACGAGATTGTAAATGAAATGGGAAGTATGCTTAGCCGCATCATTGGTGAGAATATTAAGCTAAGAATAGACCTGGCCCAGGATCTTGAACATACAAATGCCGATGTGGGGCAGATTGAACAGGTGATCATGAACCTTTGCGTTAATGCCAGGGACGCCATGCCGAAGGGCGGTAATCTCACCATCGAGACAAAAAACATTGAGCTGGATGAAGAATATACCGATGCGCACGCGATGATACCAGGTTTTTACGTTATGCTGGCCGTGAGCGACTCAGGGATTGGAATTGCAAGGGAGTTACAGCCTCATATTTTCGAACCCTTTTTTACTACCAAGGATAAGAGCAAGGGAACGGGGCTTGGGCTGTCTACGGCATATGGCATTGTAAAGCAGAGCAACGGCTACATATGGGTTTACAGTGAGCCGGGGAAAGGAACTACCTTCAAGATTTATCTTCCCAGTTGTGAAAAAGCTCCTCTATCCCTCAAAGAAGGGGAGGTAAGGGAAGAAGTACTTCATGGTTCCGAGACTGTCCTGTTGGTTGAAGATGATGAGATGGTCAGAAATGTAGCTTTTAAGGCTCTGAAAAGTTTTGGCTATCAAGTCATAAGCGCTCCGGATGGTCAAAAAGCCCTGCGTATCTTAAGGAAGCAAGAAAAAATAATTCATCTGCTGTTGACCGATATTATAATGCCTGAGATGGGTGGAGAAGTCCTGGCCGCCCAGGCTCGGGATTTGCGCAGGGATTTGAAGGTACTTTATATGTCGGGTTATACGGACAGCGGCATTGTTCATAGTGGAGTACTTGATGCAGGGATTCCCTTTCTCCAGAAGCCTTTCACACCTGATAGTCTGGCAAAAAAAGTGAGGGAGGTACTGGACAGGCTCTAAAGGAAAGTAAATTGAATAATGAATAATAAAAATTGAATAATGAATAATGAATGTTGAAGGAAGAAAACACAAAAAAACAAATCACAAATAATAAAATACAAATCACAAATCACAAATCAGTATTTGATCTTGAGGAAAGAATTCTTCAATTCGCTAAAGCTGTACGGCTTTTTGTTAAAAAATTGCCAAAAATAATAATATTGTAAAAAACCAAATAGTTACAGTCATTGATTTTTGGAATTTGGAATTTAATTGTTATTTGGTGCTTGGAATTTGGAATTTCAATATTTGCTGTTTGGAATTATTTTGTTATTTGATGCTTGTTATTTGGATTATCATTTCTGAGGTAATTTATGAGGAAGGGATTCAAGAGCCATTTGAAATAATCCGGAGTGTGAGAAGAACTTACTTTCAAATATTTCTGAAATATAATATAATCGGTTTATGTGCAATTTATGGAGCAGAAACTACGAAAGGAATCAGATATGGATGAGAAAGCAGGCCTGAAAAAAATTCTTATAGTGGATGATGAGGCATCCGTTCGTCGCACTATGGAGCGAATCATAAAATTGATTAAACGGGACTGTGCACATGCAGCCAGTGGGGAAGAAGCCCGCAAAATATTGAAGGAGGAGAGTTTTGATCTCATCCTATGTGATATCCGTTTGCCAGGAGAGTCGGGAATGGATCTTATCACATATGTTATCTCCGAGTATCCTGAAATCGCTGTTATTGTGGTGAGTGGAGTGGATGATCCGGAAGTTGCTGAAAAGGCCCTGGAGTTAGGCGCCTATGGTTATATTGTCAAACCTTTCAAGCCAAGCGAAGTGATAATAAATGTTTCCAGTGCTCTTAAAAGGCAAAAGCTGGAAATGGAAAAACAAATCTACAGGGAAAAACTGGAGGAACTTGTGGCTGCTCGTACTGCAAAACTTCAGGATACTCTTGAAGGAGTAATTCAGGTTATTGCACATACAGTAGAATCAAAAGACCCTTATACGGCAGGCCATCAACGCAGAGTAGCCGAACTTGCATGTGCTATTGCTCAAGAGATGGGTTTCACTGCGGAGCGGGTGAAAGGAATTCTTATGGGCGGAATGATTCACGATCTTGGTAAAATTTCCGTGCCATCTGAAATTCTTACTAAACCAGGTAAGCTCAATGATATTGAATTTGCTATAATCAAAACCCATCCCCAGGTGGGCTATGATATTCTAAAGGGAATCGATTTCGAATGGCCGATTAAAACGATGGTATTACAACACCATGAAAGAATGGATGGCTCCGGGTATCCTAATGGTCTGAAAGCAGATGAAATTATGCCTGAGTCGCGTATCCTGGTAGTAGCCGATGTTGTTGAGGCTATGGCCTCGCACCGGCCTTATCGCCCCGGACTTGGTATAGATATAGCTTTGGAAGAGATTAGAAAAAACAAAGGTATTTTATATGAAGCGGATATTGTAGAAACCTGTGATAAAATATTTACAAAAAAGAATTTTAGCTTCAAATATACTTAAAGTATTATTGCCACACAGAATATCTATGTTGGGTGCTTTCTCGAAGCCTCTTGTCAATTTTCTGCAATTCGCATACCCACTCAACCATACTATTACAACTTGAATCATAAGATTATTTTGACAAATTCTATAAGTTTCAAGCAGTTTTTGTCCCCATCTTGCCGGGATTTTGTAATCCTTTTGCCTGTCGATGGCCTGTTTAAATACCAATAATGTTGATAACATACTTGTTTTAATAAATATTTATTCTAATTACGGTTTATGAAACAACATCAAAATACATATAATTTAATCAAATAAAAATATTGACATTAATATATTCTCCCTATATCAAATTTAATTACTTTTTTATAAAGTAAATGTACTTTGTTTTGCAATGGGGCAGCTAATTTGCCTTTAAATTTTTATCAGGAGAATCAACAATGTCTCAAAGCGTACTTGGTTCCGTACTGGTTGTTGGTGGCGGTATTGCAGGGATGCAGTCAGCGCTGGATTTGGCCAATTCCGGTTATTATGTATATCTTCTTGAAAAATCCCCGTCTATTGGTGGAGTTATGTCTCAACTGGATAAGACATTTCCGACCAATGACTGCGCTATGTGAATTATCTCACCTGTACTGGTCGAGGTCGGCCGGCACCTTAATATCGAATTAATTACATATGCAGATCTGGAATCTGTTGATGGAAAACCGGGCAATTTTAAAGTAAAAGTCAAAAAACGCGCACGCAGCATTAGTAGGGATTTGTGTACTGGCTGTGGTGCATGTGTTGAAAACTGTCCCGTTACACAGCAAGTCATCACTGCGTAGCAATAACGATAGTTTTTTGGAGAAATGGAAATGAATCCGTCTATAAATGAAGAATCATGTGATATTGATTACAGAGATCTAGATAGAATTATTGGAGAGGATTATAATACTGATAAAGAAAACCTGATTATGATACTTCAGGGCATTCAAAAAGTTTATAATTATCTTCCTACTGCAGCTATATCCTATCTTGCAGTAAAAATTGGAATCCCATTAAGTCATATCTATGGGGTTGCAACTTTTTACAGCACGTTCAGCCTCAAACCAAGAGGTCGTAATATTATTTCTATATGTCTGGGGACAGCCTGTCATGTCAGAGGTGGTGAACGAATCAGAGAGGGCCTTACCAGCACGTTAAATATTACTGATGGTCAAACTACTGAGGATAAGCGATTTACATTAGAGTCCGTGCGATGTATCGGATGTTGTAGTCTGGGGCCGGTCATTAAAATTAATGAAGACATGCATGGCCGTATTACACCGGACGAAGTCAAACCGATACTAAGCCGCTATGAATAAATGTTACTAAGAGGCAAAAACCATGAAAATCATGTCTATAAAAGACTTAGATAAAATACGCCAGAAATACTTAAACGGGCTTTATTCTCCTGAAGGTATAAAGGTGAATATAGGAATGGCATCCTGCGGAATCGCAGCAGGTGCTCAGACTTCCTATGACAAAGCATCTCAGGAATTTTCCGGAAATCCCGGTGTAACTATTTCTCAAACCGGATGTATCGGTTTTTGTGAAATGGAGCCGTTGGTTGAAATTATAAGTAAAGATAAACCAAGAATTATGTACCATCATATGACGGAAGATAAGATCATTGAAGCTATCTCCGGATATATGAAAGGCGAATATAATAGTAAATGGATACTGGGTCAGGTTAGAGATCCACGGAGCCTTCTGGAAGATGATATGCAAAATCCGCAGGCCGGCATTGAGCCTTTGGAAGACATTCCCTTCCTGGAAGATATTCCTTTTTACAGCCAGCAAACTAAGATCGCTATCCGTAACTGCGGTTATATTGATCCTGATTCAATCGAAGAATACATCGCAAAAAGAGGCTATTATGCCTTTATTAATGCCCTGACTCAGTCAAAGCCTGCCGATATTATCAAAACCGTAAAAGAATCGGGGCTTAGAGGAAGAGGTGGAGGAGGTTTTCCTACCGGAATTAAATGGGAAACCTGTGCCAAACATCATGGAGACAGACATATCATTTGTAACGCAGACGAAGGAGATCCGGGTGCTTATATGGACAGAAGTATTCTGGAAGGTGACCCCCATAGCGTTTTGGAAGGTATGTTGATCGCTGCTCTGGCCATAGGTTCAAGGAGCGGATTTTTTTATGTTCGAAATGAATATCCACTTGCCGTAAGCCGCCTGATTACTGCTATTAAACAGGCGGAAGCCATTGGACTTCTTGGTGATAACATAGCCGGTACCGGTTTTTGTTTTAATCTGAAAATATCCAGAGGAGCGGGGGCTTTCGTTTGTGGAGAATCTACCGCTTTGATGTCTTCACTGGAAGGACTGGTGGGGCGTCCACGCGCAAAATATGTGCATACGGTTGAAAAAGGGTTCAGAGAAAGTCCCTCCAATCTGAATAATGTTGAGACTTATGCTAATGTGCCTCCGATAGTATTGAAGGGAGCACCTTGGTTTGCAGGTATGGGAACTGAGCACAGCAAGGGAACCAAGGTTTTTAGTTTGGTTGGCAAAATCAAAAATACCGGACTTGTTGAAGTCCCTATGGGAATCAATCTTAAAGATATCGTTTTCAGCATTGGCGGAGGAGTACCTAAGAAGAAAATATTCAAGGCCGTTCAAACTGGTGGGCCGTCCGGTGGTTGTATTCCTGAAAATCTTATTGATTTGCCAGTGGACTATCAGAAACTGGCTGAAGTTGGATCCATCATGGGATCAGGTGGAATGATCGTTATGGATCAGGATACATGCATGGTGGATGTAGCTCGATATTTTCTTGATTTTCTTAAAGAAGAATCCTGTGGCCAATGCAATCCGTGCCGGGAAGGCATCAAACAGATGCTGGATATCCTGACAGATATCTGCCAGGGAAACGGCAAGGACGGCGATCTCGAGTTGCTTGAAGAGCTGGGTGATATGATACAGAAATTTTCTCTTTGCGGGCTTGGAACTTCAGCACCCAACCCGGTTCTTACAACTATTTTATATTTTCGTGATGAATACGAAGCACATATAAAGCATAAAAAATGCCCTGCCGGTGTATGTAAGCCGCTTTTCCATTATGAAATTGATGCAGAAGCCTGTACCGGTTGCCGTTCCTGTGCTAAAAAATGTCCACAGGATGCAATTACCGGTGAGAAAAAGCAGCCTCATACACTTGACCAGGCCAAGTGCATTAAATGCGGAATTTGCTATGATGCCTGCAAATTTGATGCAATTGTGATTCGTTAATTATAAGGGGTATTGATTTATGATAACATTTAAACTTAATGGTAAAACTGTTCAGGGAGAAGAACGACAATATATTCTTCAGGTTGCCCAGAAATATGGAGTGGAAATCCCAACCCTTTGCCATCACAAGGCCCTTGAACCGGCAGGCATGTGCCGGATTTGCACAGTAGAAGTTTTTGATGGCCGCAGAAGCAGGTTTGTTACTTCCTGTAATTATCCTATATGGGAAGGGATGGAGGTTAACACTGATTCTGAAGCCGTACATAAGGGACGAAAGCTTATAGTTGAACTTCTTATGGCACGTTGCCCGGATGTTCCTATATTGAAAAAATTGGGTGAACAATACGGTGTATCTGAAACAAGATTTAAAAAAGAAGAAGATACTTGTATACTTTGCGGTCTATGTACACGAATTTGCGCCAAAATGGGAAACAATGCTATAAGCCTGACCGGCCGTGGTGTGGATATGAAGGTGGATACTCCATTCCATATTCAGACTGAAGCCTGTTTATCCTGCGGAGCTTGTGCTTCTGTTTGTCCTACAGGTCATATTACTCTGGAGAAAATTCGGCAAAATGTTAGTGTCAATAATTTTAAGCCTATTCCTTCAGAATACGATATGGGACTTAAAGGGCGAAAGCCTGTTTATGTTCCATATGCTCAGGCAGTTCCAAATACACCTGCTATTGACCGCAGTGTGTGTATGCATTTTAAAACCGGTGGCTGCCAGGTGTGTACGGAATTTTGCGGTGTAAATGCCATAGATCACACTATGGAGGATGAAGTTGTTGAACTGGATGTAGGAGCGATTATTCTGACACCCGGTTTTACACCGTTTGATCCCTCAAAATTCGATTCCTATGGCTATGCCAAACATCCGAATGTTATAACTTCTATGGAAATGGAGCGGATACTTTCCGCATCAGGTCCTACCGGTGGCCATTTAGTAAGGCTTTCAGACCACAAAGAACCTAAGAAAATAGCTTGGTTTCAGTGCGTGGGTTCTCGTGATATGAATAAATGCGATCATTCCTATTGCTCATCGGTGTGTTGCATGTATGCAATAAAGGAAGCTGTGATTGCAAAAGAACATTCCGGAAGTGATCTGGATTGCGCAATTTTTTATATGGATATGCGTACGCATGGCAAGGAATTTGAGCGTTTTTACAATAACGCGAAAGATAAGCACGGAGTCCGCTTTATCCGAAGCAGAGTTCATACAATTGATCCGGTTCCCGGAACAGATGATTTAAGTATTCGATACATTTCGGAAAACGGAGAGACAATTGTAGAGACTTTCGATCAGATAGTATTATCTGTAGGCCTTGAAATTTCAGAAGAAACAAAGGAGTTGGCAAACAAGCTGGGCCTTGATCTGACCAAAGGCAATTTCTGCAATACGACTTCTTTTGAGCCGGTAAGCACATCAAAAAAAGGTATTTATGTGTGCGGAGCATTTCAGGGTCCGAAAGATATTCCACAGTCGGTTATTGATGCCAGTGCTGCTGCGGCAGTGGCAGGAGCAGATCTGAGTACGGCAAGAAATACTCTTACCAAAATAAAAGAGATTGTGCCTGAAATAAACGTAACCGGTGAGAGACCCCGTATCGGAGTATTTGTATGCAGATGCGGAATAAATATTGCTGGTGTTGTTAATGTGCCGTCTGTTGCGGAATATGCGGCAACTCTTCCTTTTGTGGAATTTGCAACCGATAACCTGTATTCATGCTCGCAGGATACGCAGGACAATCTGGTAAGTATAATTAAGCAAAAAAATCTCAATAGAATTGTTGTTGCAGCCTGTACCCCTAAAACTCATGAACCCTTGTTTCAGGAAACTCTGATCAATGCAGGCTTAAACAAGTATCTGTTTGAGATGGCTAATATACGGAACCATGATTCCTGGGTTCACAAAACATCTCCTGAAAAAGCAACGCAAAAGGCTAAAGATCTTGTACGTTCAGCTGTTGCAAAAGTTGCTCTTACACAACCGCTCAAAGAATCGGATCTTCAAATCAAACCTACCGCAATGGTTATAGGTGGTGGTATTTCCGGTATGGCTGCGGCACAAAATCTGGCTCAGCAGGGTTATGAAACACACCTGATTGAAAAAAGCGGTCAACTTGGGGGCCAGGCCAGAAACCTTTATCAGACAGCCAAGGGCGAAAAGATTCAGGAAATACTTCCCAAGCTTATTAAGGAAATAGAAAATAACAAAAAGATCAGCGTTCATCTGAATGCCGATTTGACAAAGGTTGATGGATTTGTCGGGAGTTTTAAAAGTACTGTTAAGTCCAATAATAAAGAAGAATTAATTGAACACGGTGTTGCTGTAATTGCAACAGGTGCTCATCCATTAGAACCGACTGAATATGAATACGGTAAAGATCCACGTATATTAACCAGTCTGGAATTAGATAGTAAGTTAATCAATAACGACCCGATGCTTAACGGGATGAAATCAGCAGTTTTTATTCAGTGCGTAGGGTCAAGAGAACCGGATCGTCCCTATTGCTCCAGAGTTTGCTGTACGCATTCAGTTGATAATGCCCTGGAGTTGAAGCGAAGAAATCCGGATATGAATATATATGTGCTTTATAGAGATGTCAGGACTTACGGAGAGCGTGAATATCTTTATAAAGAAGCGCGTGAAAAAGGAATTATTTTTGTTCGTTTTTCCGTTGATGACAAGCCAAAGGTGTTTATTGATAAAGGGAAAATGGTTGTTCAGATTACGGATCACATTCTTGGGCGTCCGCTTGAACTGGAAACCGAGCTTGTTACACTTGCAACTGCAATTATTCCGAACCGTGATGAAAAAATTGCCAATTTTTTTAAAGTTCCGATGAATGCCGATGGTTTTTTTGTAGAGCGTCACGCAAAACTGGGGCCTTCCGAGTTTGCAACCGATGGTGTGTTTTTATGCGGAATGGCTCATTATCCTAAACCAATTGATGAGTGCATTGTTCAGGGAAAAGCTGCGGCATCACGAGCAGTGACTCTGCTTGCACGAGAGATTATTCAGACAAGCGGCACTATAGCAGAAGTTATGCCCATGTCATGCAGCAGTTGCGGGGTTTGTGTTTCAATTTGCCCATATTCGGCTCCCTCTTTTATTGAGGAAACAGCCAGATTCTTCCCGGGTAAAGCACAAATCAATCCTGTTCTTTGTAAAGGATGCGGATTATGTGTAGCATCGTGCCGTTCAGGTGCTATCCGGTTGAAAGGGTTTGATAATGATCAGATATTTGCGCAGATATTTGCGTTAAATCAAGCCGTTTAAATAAATTAAAATTTCAGATATGAAATGTATGAGGAGATCAATATGTCTGAGTTTGAACCCAAAATAATCAGTTTTTTATGTAACTGGTGCAGTTATGGAGCTGCAGATCTGGCCGGGGTAGGCCGGATGGAGTATCCTCCCAATATCAGGGTCATAAGGATACCATGTACCGGTCGTATGAGTCCAAAGTTCTTCCTCTCAGCCTTAAGACAGGGGGCTGATGGGGTCTGGGTGTCCGGGTGACATCCCGGCGAATGCCATTACCTGGAAGGTAATTATTACGCACGGAGAAAATTTGGTCTCTTTAAAAACCTTATGGAACATATGGGTGTTGAGCCAGGAAGGTTGAATTTTTCCTGGGTTTCCTCTGCCGAGTCAACAAAGTTTGTTGATGTGGTAAAGGATGTTACGGAGACAGTAAAGGCCATTGGGCCTAATAATAATTTTAAGAAAACAGCTAAGGTAGCTTAATATGTTAGGATATATTGATAAGATAAAAGAAATATCTAAACAGCTGTTGGAAGAAGGTAAGGTGGATATGATCATAGGCTTTAAGAAAGGATCAGTGCCTATGATGAATGAGCCATGTTTTGTAAAAAGCTCAGATGAAGTATCTAAACTCTTTTGGGACAGCAACTGCGGAATAAACCTTGCCAATTATCTTACCGACAGAAAAGAAAAAATAGGCATAATTGCCAAGGGGTGTGATTCAAGAAATATCGTAACCCATATAATTGAAAATAAAATCAAACGGGAAAATTTGGTAATTATAGGCGTTCCCTGTAAGGGTATGATTGATCGCCGTAAAATATCGGCTATGTTTGATACTGAAATTAAAGAAGTTACTGACAAAGGTGATGCGATAATTGTAAAAGGCGAAGGATTTGAAAAAGAATTAAGTAAATCCGAAGTTATGCAGGATAACTGTTCTATTTGCATCCACAGAAATCCTGTTATGTATGACGAGCTTGCTGCGCCTCTTATGGAAGAGCAAAAAGATGTGGACAGATATGCTGATGTCAGGGAAATTGAGGCTATGCAACCTGCACAAAAGTGGGAGCATTTCGAAAATATCTTATCCGGATGCCTTCGATGCTATGCATGCAGAAATGCCTGCCCTTTGTGCTACTGCCCCACTTGTTTTGTTGATGAATCGAATCCCCAGTGGGTTGGTAAAAGTCAGGATGAAACCGATATAAGAACGTTTCATTTTTTAAGGGCTTATCATTGTGCCGGTAGATGTACGGATTGTGGATCGTGCGAGAGAGCTTGCCCGGTTGGCATTAATGTTCGGGCATTTACCAAAAAACTTGAAAAGGATTGCTTTGAGATGTTTGGTTGGGAAGCAGGCATTTCCCAAGATGTACGGCCTTCGCTTGATACATTCAAGCCGGATGATCCGGAAGATTTCATAAAATAATTGAAGTAATTATGGCTAATAACTTGTAAACCGTGATAAAAATAAGGCTATTGCTATGAAAGTTATTAAAATTGATAAAAATGACTGGGCTGATGGAATAACGAAAATTCAGGACAGTTATCGGTTGTTTGGTCCGGTCATGGGTGAGAAATTTCATGATTTCAAAGAGCTTGGAAAAGGAGAATTGCCGGATTTGAATTTTCAAAATACGCGCCTTTCCCCAAAGTCGATAGTATATCCACAGACCGAGGTTATGTTCGAGTATTCTCTTGATGAAAAAGAAGCTGACCATCATGTGATGAAAGATGCTGCTAAAGATTATTCGCCTAAAGCTGTTTTGGGGATCAGGCCCTGTGATGCAGCGGCTTTTCTGCTTGTAAAGAGAAATTTTGATAATCCTGATTATAAAGATCCATACTGGGTTAAATCATATGAAGCAACGACATTAATAGGTTTTGCATGCAATAATCCATGCAGCACCTGTTTTTGCACAAGTGCAGGCTCTGGCCCTTTTTGTGAAGAAAGCCTTGATATCCTTCTTGCTGATGCGGATGATTGCTATTATGCAAAAGCTATTACGCCTAAAGGTGAAGATCTGTTAAAGAATGCCGGATTAAATACTGAAGCTGACGGCAGTGCCAATGAAAAAATAGATACTCTTAAAAAAGAAGCAGAGGCTAAGATAAGTTCGTCAGTTGTTTCAGACCAGCTTAAAAACAAAACCACAAATGAGCTTTATGAGGCTCCGTTTTGGGAAGATGTTTCATTTGCCTGTATAAACTGTGGGACATGCACGTTTCTTTGTCCGACATGCTGGTGTTTCGATATTCAGGATGAAAACTCCGGGAGTGCCGGGATACGCATGAAAAACTGGGATAGTTGTATGTTTCCTCTTTTTACAATTCATGGCACAGGTCACAATCCGAGAGGTACCAAACTTCACAGGGTACGCCAGAGATTTATGCATAAGCTGAAGTATTATGTTGATAAATATGATAAAGGAATTCAGTGTGTCGGCTGCGGTCGGTGCATACGCGCCTGTCCGGTTAACATTGATATACGCAGGGTCTGTGATATGATGAATAGTTATGATCCTAACGCCTGCGCTTGTTCGGAAAAGTGAAAAGAGGAGGGTATTAAAGTGCAAAATCCATATATGCCTTATCCTGTGCGTATAGATGAAATAATAACTGAAACTGAAGACAGGAATCTTAAAACATTCAAGTTTGTTTTTTTAAACCCGGAGGATGAAGAGAAATTTTCTTACAAAGCCGGGCAATTTGCAGAACTTTCAGTGACTGGGAAAGGGGAAATACCTATTGGTATTGCATCTTCTCCTGTCGAAAAAGGCTTTGTCAAGTTTACCGTAAATAAAGTCGGTTTGGTTTCTTCATACCTGCATTCCATGAAGGTTGGGGATATCATGGGAATAAGAGGACCTTGTGGCAATTCTTATCCCTGGGATATACTTGAAGGTAAAAATATAGTGATCATTGGAGGCGGTTTTGCTTTTACAACACTTCGTTCTTCAATAATCTTTATGCTTGATCCTGCCAACAGAAATAAATTTAAAGATATTAATGTAATCTATGGTGCCCGTACACCAGGGATGCTTCTTTACAGAGAAGAGCTGGCCGCTTGGGAAAGGCGTGATGACATAAATATGCATATTACGGTTGATGCTACAAATGATCCTGAATGGAAATATAATATTGGTTTTGTACCAACTGTTACAGAACAAAAAGCACCTAATGCCGATGCCGATACTTATGCCATAATTTGCGGGCCGCCAATAATGATAAAATTTACCCAGCCTGTTTTAGACAAACTGGGATATGATCATGACCATATTATTATGTCGCTTGAAAACAGGATGAAATGCGGGATAGGTATGTGTGGAAGATGCAATATAGGAAAGGAATTTGTCTGTAAGGACGGTCCTGTATTTACCCTTGCACAACTCAATGCTACGCCAAGAGAATATTGATAATTCTTTTAACCTTTTTATATTGACATTGGCAGATCAATGATATTATATGTCCGATAAGTATATTATTGATGATAGGCTGTAAGCCATGAGAATAATTAATTGATAAAGGAGGAGTTTAAATGCCGGAAGTACAATTTGGAGGTAAAACTTTTACAGTAGATGAAGATGGTTTTATTGATTCATATACCAACTGGTCAGAAGAATGGGTCCAGTATGTTAAAACACAGGAAGGGATTGACGAGCTTAATGATGAGCATAAAATGCTTATAAAGGTGCTTCGCGAATACTACGAGAAAAATGGTATTGCTCCGATGGTTCGTGTTCTTTCCAAGGTTACTGGTTTTAAATTGAAACATATTTACGAACTGTTTCCTTCAGGACCTGGCAAGGGAGCATGTAAGATGGCCGGACTTCCCAAACCGACAGGATGCGTCTGATCAATAATAAAAAATATGTTGTTTGATTTATTAAAAGGCTCTGCCAGTTGCAGGGCCTTTTGTTTTAAGACCTTTGCATAACACCCCCTTTTGGCCGATTACTGCGTCAGGCTCTAATTTCACTCCTCGAAATACTTAATGTATTCCTGTGGTTGAAATTCTCACCTTCCTTGTACTTGACCAAAACTGAGTATTCTTCAAAGGTATTATTTTGGGAGTTTAGATGGATATTGCTATTAAGACCGCTCAAAAAACAGAACTGATAGATATTACATCCAAAGTTCAGGAAATTGTGTTTAGCATATGCATGGAAAAAAAAATTGAAAATGGACTGTGCATGATTTATGTTCCACACACAACTGCGGCGGTTACTATAAATGAAAGCGCAGATCCTAGTGTGAAAAATGATATCCTTATGGTATTAAATAAGATAGTTCCGTGGGAAGCAGACTATCGTCATATGGAGGGAAATTCTCCGGCTCATGTTAAATCTGTTCTGGTTGGGGTTTCCGAACTTGTTGTAGTTAATAATAAAAAGCTTGAACTTGGAACATGGCAGGGTATCTTTTTCTGCGAGTTTGACGGTCCTCGTACGAGAAGAGTCAATATCAGAATAGTATAAGGGGCCAAAGGGCATAAGCGCTAAGTGAATTAATTTATAACAACTATATGAAAGTATTTTGAATATCGAATATAGAACAAGGAATAATGAATATCGAAGGAAGATAAACGGTATGATATCGAAGATCGTTTGATAGATTTTGCTGTGTGAATAATCAAATCGGGTCATTACTAAAAACAAAAAATTGTTGAAAATGATTATGAAGAATTTAATAAAGCCTGAATCAAAAGTTGAAACTTTAATTGATAATAATGATCAACTAATATCAATATTTGTTAAAAAGTATTAAAACCGCAAAAAGTAAAAATATTCATAATTCTAAATTCTTTGTTCGATATTGGATATTAGTTTTCGGAGGTAAAGATTCAGGATGTAGGGGCAGGTTTATAACCTGCCTACATGAGTTACTCGGGTGCATATGGAAATAATTTGAATATAGTAAAGTATAATGAATGTCGAAGATGGAGAGAGAATCATTCATAGTTGGAAATTCCTTGTTTGATATTCGATATTCAATAGGATAGGAGAATGATAAATCATAATGTATTTAAAGAAAATAAAAAAAACCATAGCACTTGATGATATGGATAAAACCATCTTAAACCGGATTCAGTCTGATTTTCCGGTTACTTCCCGTCCTTATTTTGTTATTGCTGATGAACTTGGGCTGACTGAAGATGATGTTATTAACAGGCTTAAAAAACTTAAAAATAATGGCTTTATCCGCCGAATAGGTGGTAATTTTGTACCTGAAAAGCTGGGTTTTGTCAGCACGCTTTGCACAGCTTCGGTGCCAGAAGATAAGATAGAAGCTTTTACAAAAGTTATAAACCGATATCCAGGCGTAACTCATAATTATCTGAGAGACGGAAGCTTTAATATCTGGTTTACGTTTATTGCTCCTTCCATGGAAGAAATAGAGGATAATCTAAAACAAATATCCAACAAAACCGGTGTTAAGGAGATTTTTAATTTTCCTGCAACAAAAGTCTTCAAAATTAAAGCTCATTTTAATTTATAACGACAAATTGTTATAACTTTTAACCGATTATCTTATATATTTTTTAATTTCGTAAAATGAAAGATACCCGTATTGCCGCAGTAATTTCTCATTCAAAAATATACGATGCCGACTACAACCTTATTGCAATGGATAAATGGCTGAAATCGGCAAATGATGCCGGTGTAAAAATAGTGTGTTTTCCTGAGCTAAATATCAGCGGTTATATAATAGACAAAAAAATAACCGAAACAGCAGAAGAAATACCCGGCAGAATATCAGAAAAACTTTCCAGGCTTTCTGTAAAATATAATATTGTGATACTCGCAGGCATGCTTGAAAAAGATAAAAATAACCATATATATTCAAGCCACCTTGTTGTAAAACCGGATGGATATATCGGAGTTTATCGTAAACTTCATATTGCTCCTGTTGAAAAAGATTTGTTTTACCAAGGAGATAAAGTCAGGTTGTTTGAGGCGCAAGGTTTAAAATTTGGGATTCAGCTTTGCTATGATGCTCACTTTCCTGAACTTTCTACAAGCATGGCTCTTATGGGTGCTGATGTTATATTTTTCCCTCACGCTTCTCCAAGAAAAACACCTGATGAAAAGCTCAAGTCATGGTTGCGGCATCTAACTGCAAGGGCTTTTGATAACAGTATATTTGTGGTTGCATGTAACCAGAGTGGTAGAAATGCGGGCGGCCTCTATTTCCCTGGGACAGGCATAATAATTAATCCTTCGGGAGAGATTATCGAAAGATATACTGGTGAAAATGAAGAAATGATCGTATCCGATCTTAAGGCAAAAGATTTAGATCTGGTGCGCAATCATAAAATGCGTTATTTCTTAACAAACAGAAGACCTGATATTTATTAAGATATATAATGGGAAATAAAGATAAAAATTCAATAGAATGCAAAAGATGCGGAACTTGCTGTAAAAAGGGAGGCCCGTCTTTTCATATGGAGGATATATCACTTATAGAAGAAGGTTGTATACCGGCAAAATATCTTTATACTGTAAGAAAAGGAGAACCTGTTTGCGACAACAGAATCGATAAAATTGTTTTTGCTGATTCCGATATAATTAAAATCAAGGGACAGGGAAGTAGATGGGCATGTTTTTTTTATAAGGAAGACGAAAATAAATGCGATATTTATAAAGACCGTCCTCTTGAATGCAGACTTCTTAATTGTTATGATACTAAACAAATCGAGCAAATATTTGGTAAAGACCTTCTTGCAAGAGAAAGTATTTTCGGTAAAATTGAAGGGCTTTGGGATATGGTAATAGAGCATGATCAAAAATGTTCTTATAAAGAAATTAGAAAGCTTATTGATGAATCCAAAAAGAATAAAAGTGGATATTTATCACAAAAAGTATCTGAACTTATCGAGTATGATAAAGCCTTGCGGGATATTGTTGTAACAAAAGGAGGGCTTGATTCCGAACTGCTTGATTTTTTGTTCGGAAGACCTGTTTTAATTGTTTTAAAGCAGTATTTGGCCTAAGACAGGTTTTATTTGTCAGTTGCGAGATGGGGTTTCCTATAATGATGTAAAGCATATTGTTATCGATAAATATTTAGCCAGAGATTAGGGAGATCTATGCCCAACGAAAAGAATCCGGAAACTTTTTTGAGAAAAATTTCTATCCACAGTCGCTTAACAAAGGCATTTTTACCTGTTATGCTTGTGGCTGTTTTCATACACGACATACTGATAAGGGTTTTAACATCAGTTGTAAATGTAAATACTGTTTTTTCAAGATCCCTGGTTACGATTGCAATCGCTGCAATAGTTAGCGTAATAATAGCCAAACTGTCAAAATCCATCGGAACCCAAATAGATAATATTCATAGTGAACTGATTAAAAAAGATGAGAACTTAAGATCGGAAAGGGATTTCTCTGATGCGGCTTTAGACAGTTTGCCTGCCCTTTTTTCACTTCTTGATACTACGGGAAAGTATCTGCGATGGAATAAAAATTTGGAAATTATTACCGGATATTCTGCCGAAGAAATTAAGAAGTTACATCCTTCCGATGTTATCGATTATTATAGTAAATCGGTTATGGCTGAGAAAATGCAGAATATATCTAATATGGGCAGTATTGATTTTGAGACATATTTAGTTTGCAAAAACGGAGAGAAAATCCCCTATTATTTTACCGCACATCCTATTAATATTAATGATGTTCATTATGTTATCGGTATTGGAATAGATATTGCTTTGCGCAAGCAAACCGAATCGGCGTTGGTATACGAAAAAGAAACAGTTCAAAAATACCTCAATATTGCCGGAGTATTAATTATAGCAATTAATACTGATATGGAATTGATTCTTATTAATAAAAAGGCCTGTGAGGTTCTTGGATATGAAGACAAAGAACTTATCGGAAAAGATATTAACGATATTTGTACCCCGGAAGATATACGGTCAGAAGCTAAGATTTTGACAAAAAAAATACTATCAAATGAAATAACTGATACCGAAAGAATGAAATTTCATAGTATTGTATTAACTAAAAAAGGTGAAAAAAGAACTATAGAATGGAATGCAGAACTACTAAAAGACGATACGGGCAAAATAACCGGAATGTTAAGTTCGGGAGAAGATGTCACTGAACGAATAAAGATGCAGGATATGCTCATTCAGGCAAAAAATGAATGGGAAGAAACATTTGATACTATAAATGACGCTATTACCATTCATGACGACAAGTACAATATTATCCGTGCAAATAAGACGGCAAAAGATCTGCTGGGAATATTTCTTGAGGATATGGATGAATTGAAATGTTATCAGCTATATCATGGTTCAGAAAGTCCACCGTCTGATTGCCCATGCCATATTGCATTAAAATCAGGCGAAGTTTCCGTTCGTAAAATGTTTGAACCTCATCTTGACAGGCATTTTGAAATCAAGGCAATTCCCCGCTATGGCAAGAATAAGCAAACTGTAGGCATAGTTCATATTGTAAAGGATATAAGCGATCAGGTTAAAGCGGAAGAAGGACAACGCGTATTACAATCTCAGTTTTTACATATGCAGAAGATGGAATCCATTGGTCGTCTTGCCGGAGGAGTGGCTCATGATTTTAATAATATATTAAGCGGGATAATAGGTTTCAGCGAACTTATGCTTCTTGATATTTCTAAAGATGATCCTTTAAAAGAACGCATTGAACTGATCTTGGGTCTGGGAGAAAAGGCTGTATCTCTTACACAACAGCTTCTTGCTTTCAGCCGCAAGCAGATGCTGATAATTAAGGATATAAATATTAACAATGTAGTAACCGATATGGCCAGAATGTTAAAGCGGATCATAGGTGAAGATATAAAGCTTGAGTTAAAGCATTCAAAAACAATCAGGAATGCTCTGTGCGATCAGGGCCAGATGGAGCAGGTATTGTTAAATCTTGCTGTAAACTCCAGAGATGCTATGCCCGATGGAGGTGTCTTGACCATAGAAACAGCGGAAATAGTATTGAATGAAGATAATATAAATAAGCTTGAAGATGTAAACCCCGGGGAATACGTGAAGCTCACAATAAGTGATACCGGTTGCGGAATGAGTAGTAGTGTGCTTGAGAATATATTTGAACCTTTTTATACCACAAAAGAGCTTGGAAAAGGAACCGGGCTGGGTCTTGCTACAGTTTACGGAATTATTAAACAGCACAACGGGTATATTGATGTAACAAGCAGGATAAATGGAGGGTCAGTATTTAATATATATTTGCCAGTCTCAAATCATAAGGAGATTAAAACTTTTTCTGAAAGTGATCCCTTGCAGATAAGTGGGGGAAACGAGACGATTCTTGTTGTAGATGATGAACCGATATTACTTTCAATTATTGAAAAAGCCTTAAACCCTTTAGGCTACCAGCTTCTTATTGCCGTTTCTACTCAGGAAGCCATAAAAATCAGTGAAACTTATGAAGGGACTATTGATTTGTTGCTGACCGATGTTATTATGCCGAAAATGAATGGGAATAAGCTTGCCGATACGATAGTATCCGCCCGACCGGATATAAAAGTGGTTTTTATGTCGGGTTATCCGTCAAAATCTATCACAGATCATGGATCAGATAAAGAAAATGGCATCTACCTTCAGAAGCCATTGAGAGTCAGCACGATCAGACAAAAGCTGCGTGAAATACTAGACGATAAAACTATTTGACAAAGCCTGATAAAATTTTGCATGTGAGCCATTTCTGTTAACCCTTAAAAGGAGATAAAAAATGGAAAAAAAGAAATATACAATAAAAACGGCCTGTCCGCAGTGCGGATGCTCAAGTCTTACTGTTTTATCGCCTGAAGAAATAAAAGAAAAATATGGTGATGTTCCGAATATTGATATGGAATGTGGCGAATGTTCACTCAAATATTCGTCTGATATAAAAACAGTTTGTCCCGAATGGGATAAAGATTGTAAGCTGGAATCATAAAGATATTTACACAATAGTTCTGGTTTCTCTTGCCGCATCTTTGGGATCAATTCGCCCTGTTATAACTGGTGATAAAAGATACAAAAGCATATATAGAAAAGTAATGTGCCCAAAATAAGGTGTGAAAACCGATAAAAGCAGAAGTAGCGATATCTGACCTACCCGTGGATGCCGACTCATGAATCGGCCAAGATGAAGATATTTTACGGGGTAAAGATTCATTGTTAGGCCTGTTGCAATCATGGTTATAAAACAAAAAATTCCCCAGAAATAAACTGTTTGAGAGCTTTCGGATAAACTTTGATTAAATATAATCAAAGGTGCAGTTACAAGTAATGCGGCTGCCGGAGTAGGCATGCCTTTGAAAAATCCGGGAATGGGGTTTTTATCCACAGTGAAATAGACCAGTCTGGTTATGCCCAGGATTAAATAAAAGAGAGCGGCAAAGCCAATAGGAAGTTTAGAAATAGCAGCATTTTGAGAACCGGAAAGTATTATATAAAATATCCATGCCGGTGCGAGACAGAAACTGATTGCATCGGCGAAGTCATCCAAAATACTTCCCATAGTGATTTTTGAAGTATGGGAGGCAAGAGGTTCGGTCAGGCCAAGTTTGCGGGCAAGTGCGCCGTCAAGCTTATCAAATATTGTTGCGCCGATAAGAATAAGGTATGCTTCTTTAATCCTTCCCTGGTATGCGAAGAAAACCGCAAGGAATCCCATGATTGCGTTCATGATAGTAAGTGAATTCGGGAAAAATGAGAGTATTTTTCTTCTTAACAGATCATTGCTGTCGCAAATATCATCAAGGCAGTATGTTCCGTATTTTCTGCAGTAAGCTGCTATAGATCCGAGATTAATTACAAGAAAAACGATTTCAACAATAAAGAGCGTACGCAAAGAAAGATTGCCTGCCCATGAAATCCAGGAATATAGTATTCCGGAACCGTTCGGAACATAAAAAGCATGGGCATATAACAGTGCGCCAACAGGAGCGGCGACAATGGTTCTTAGCCTTGCAAATTCCCTTAATTCAGGTTCCTGTCCTTTTTGTATAGCAAAGCCCCGGATAAAGTGTGCGAAATTATCACGAATCAGAACTGTTACGCATATAATGAGAATAAAAATGGCATGAAGAAGTTCGGGCTTTGTATGCCCTGGTGAAATAAAAATAAGACGCCACATGACCCCTACCGCAATAAGAGGGAAAGTAATGGAATAAATAATTTTATCCATAATTCTTTCAGCTAAATTAGCAAGTGTGGGGTTTGGACTGAACCGTGCTGCGAACCATCCGTCAACAAGATCAAAAGACATTGAGATAAAAAGAAATAAGACCCCCATAGTATAAATAACAGGGCTGCGCATCCACATTACTGCAATAGCGCACAGCATTCCAAGGGAGACAAGCGGAAGGCGGCCATAAACAAGCATAGCCGTGACTTTTTGGGATGTTTTAATTTTGTTTGTCATTTATATTTCCGATCAGTTCGGCTTCATAGCTTTTTATATAGTGAGCCAGTTTCAAAACGCCCCATTTTGGCCGATCTCTGCGTTGGGCTCAAATTTCAATCCTCGAAATACTAAATGTATTACTGTGGTTGAAATTTTCGCCCGCCTTGAGCTTGACCAAACTGAAACGTTTTGAAAGTGGCTCTAGTGTCTGAACTTTAGATAAAATACTTCCGTATGTCAAGAAAAGCCGTAAACCCAATCCGCTATTGATTTTTATAAGGGAAAAAAGCTAATAAGAATTTTAAGATAGGATATCTTCACCCCTTACTTTTTCATAAAAGCCCTAGTTTTTTCATCTTAAATCTTAGTGTGCTGGGGTTAATGCCGAGCAGTTCAGCCGCTCCGCCAGGTCCGTGGATTTTTCCTTTTGCCAGCTTAACTACTTTCTTAATATGTAAAGACATTGCATCATCAAGTTTTATAACTTGTTCAACATTGTTACCGTATTGTAAAAATGACGGCTCAGTCTGTGACAAAACGGTATCTCCGGTATTTGGGCTAAATATCCGGTTTAGATATGATTGAACAGATTTTTCAATATTTGCAGAATTATCTTTTTCGTTGGTTAAGTCCGATTTATTGTTTTCTATATAAAGTGGTCTTACATTACTGAGCGCATGCTTTAACATCCGTTCGATGTTCAGAAGTATAACTTTATCTATATCTGAAGTGTTTTGATCCTGGTTATTCATTTCCGGTAAATCTGACAATGTACCTTTAAAATGCAGGTCTTCAAAGGTTAAAGGCCCGGACATTTTTTGCCCCTGATATTGAATTAAAGCACGTTCCACAATATTTTCCAATTCGCGGACATTTCCCGGCCAATGGTATCCCATGATCCGTTCAATGGCTTCAGGCGCGACAGTTGGTAAAGGGTGAATGTTTTTTTCAACAGATTTTCGTTTTATGAAATAGTAAATAAGATCATAAATATCTTCCTTTCTATTTCGCAACGGTGGGATTTTTATGGGAAAAACGTGTAATCTAAACCACAGGTCCTCCCGGAACTTGTTCATAATCACCATGTTTTCCAGATTTCTGTGGGTAGCGGCAATGATCCTGATATCCACAGGCACAGGTGCTGTACTTCCAACGCGTTCAATTTCTTTGTTTTGTACCACGCGCAAGAGTCTAACCTGAGCTTCTAACGGAAGCTCCCCGATTTCATCCAGCAATATTGTACCCCTGTGGGCCCGTTCGAACCTGCCTCGTTTTTGAGCTACCGCACCCGTGAAAGCCCCTTTCTCATGACCAAACAGTTCGCTGTCTATGAGTGATTCCGGTATCGCACCGCAGTTAACTTTTATAAAAGGCTCATTTCTTCGGTGAGAAAAATAATGTATGGCGTTTGCAATTACTTCTTTACCGGACCCGGTCTCTCCTAACAGCAATACCGGACCGTCTAAAGGAGCTATCTGCCTGACCATTTCGAAAACTTCTTTCAAACCTTTGTCACGGCCTATGATCTCATCTCCCGATATCCGGAGCATCTCCTGATGAAGATACCTGTTATCATCTGTCAGTTTTTCTTTAAGCTTCAAGACTTCTTCATGCTTTAGGGCATTTGACATAGCAATGGCAAAAGGGTCATGCAGCAAAGACAACATATGGGCGTGTTCCTTCTTATATTGATCTTTACCGAACACATGTGCAGTGATTGCAAATAATCTTTCAGCCTGAATTTTAAGACGCATAATCATAACTGATGTTTCGGGCATGTTATCTAATTCAGACATTATTCTAACTGCCAGATGTTCTTCAGGCCGATTAACAATTACAACATCCTGAAGATTTTGCCATTCACGTTCCAGATCTTTACGTATTTCCCGCGGCATGGGAAGTATCCGGTTTATTTTTTGAGCCTTGTATCGTGTAACACGTGCAACTGTTTCCACAGTGGCCATACCTGGATTTGCAACCAATAAATCCACTCCAGTTAAGGGTATGAAATTTTCCAGATACTTCAAAGTTTCCCACATAGCAGTTTCAATATTAAGACTTCCGCAAATCCGCATGGTAGCCTGACAAAAAAAATCATTTACATCTAAAGGCATAGTTAAAGTTCCAGTTGCTTTTTAAAGAAGGAAAATATAATATTCAGGAAAATATTTTAGTTTTCTTTTTTAATAATTGATTATATAGTTCAAAAAATCCTTAATAGTACGTTTTCTGACTCCTCAAATAATAAGCTTAGCTCATGCTTATTAATAATTTTGTAATATATTACCATATCATTGTCAAATATTAATTATATTTCGCTGTATTTTGCGTTTCGATAAACTGCATATTTATAACATTTTAATATTACATTATATAATAAATGTGGCACGAATTGTGCTCATAATGTTTATAAACATAATAGATATAAAAAAAATTGAAGCAAAAAAGAGCAACTATCGGCAGATAAAAAATATAAACCAAAAGGTAATAAAATATCCAAACAACAGGAGGAGAAAAAAATGAGTGAAGACAAAATTAATTCACAGTTTAGGATGGGAAATAAACCACTGGAAGGACCTGAAGATGCGGAACCGATCCTGCCGGTAGCTCCACCGGAAAAATGGGATCATGAGGCCGATCTGGTAGTAGTGGGATGTGGAGGAGGCGGACTTGCCGGTGCACTAGTAGCAGCAGATAAAGGAAATACTTCGATCATTATTGAGAAGATGGATTTTGAAGGTGGAACCTCCCAGTACGCAGGTGCCTTTTATGCTTACAACAGCAGGATACAGATAGAGGCTGAGATAGAATGGGATGTTAATGAGGTTGCCATGGGAAACCTTTTTGAGACAGGTTACACAGGCGACATACATATGTTTCGTAATATGATAAAAAAGAGTGGTGAAGTTGTCGACTGGATGGAAGATAAAGGCTTTGAATGGGAGATTGAAAAAGGTGGATACCCTGCAGTAACTCCCAAAGGCACTTATGATACAATAGGTTTGACCCGTATGACTGCGGTTATGAATTTCCTGGCCGCAAAGGGCAAAGAAAAGGGTGTGAAGTTTATGATCAGCACTCAGGTAGATGCATTGGTGAAAGATAGCAGCGGCAGAATTGTGGGAGTAAAAGCTACAGTTATTCCTGAGGGAAAGACCATTTTTATAAAAGCAAATAAAGCCGTACTTATGGCAGCCGGTGGTATGCAACACAACAGAACTTTACTTAAGAAATACGCACCCTCAGTTCATAAGGGTGTCGGCAGTGTATCAATGTCTCTGCCGTGCAATACCGGAGAAGCTTTCAGGATGGGGCTTGGAGTTGGAGCCGATGTGGCAGGATTGGATTCTTGCACCTGTTTTGAAGGCGGAATAGATCTTTTGGAGAAAGGTGGACCCTGGTTCAGATATCTATACTCCGGAGATGTTCAAATATCGAGAGCTCCCTGGCTGCACTTAAACAAAGCGTGCAAAAGATTCATGATGATGGACAACAACTTAGCTCAGTATATGTTAAGACCGCCTGCCATGGGTGCGCAACCCGGAGGAAGGGCATATGTGGTTTTCGATAACAAATATGAAGAAAATATCTGGAAGATCCAGGATGATGTTATATTTGGCACATCCTGCAAACGACCTCTCACTACGGATGTAGCGGGCAACAAAATAGCTACCAGAGATGAGATGCTTTGTGGGAAAGATTGGCATGAAGGTGTTAAAGAAGCGATTGGTCTGGGGTCAATAAGAGTAGCCGATACCTTGGAAGAATTAGCTGAAAAGTTAGGCCTGGATAAGGTTTTGTTCAAAGAAGCCATAGAGAAATGGAATAGTTATTGTGATGCCGGTGAGGACCCGGAATTTAATACACCGGAAAGGTTCCTGATCCCGATAAAGCACGCTCCTTATTATGGACTTAAAGTTGCAGGCAGCATGGGGCCAGTCGGAACCGGTCTGCGGGTTAATGAACATATGCAGGTTTTGAATGATGATCAAAAGCCAATTCCGGGGCTATACGCTGCATTTTTCACAGCTGGTGGAAGTATCGGACAAGGCAGAACTCCGATGGGCTTTGGTCTTCTCGGTGGTTGTAGCATGTCAACTACCTCCGGTTATACTGCCGCCGAACATGCTGTGTCACAAAAATAATATCTGAGGGGAAAACGATTATGAAGCTGGTAGATGGAAACGGCGGAACAATAATGCAAGTAAAAACGATGAAGCGCCAGGACGAGCGACTTGTTATCCGGGGAATGGCTATGGGCGGCATGCCCATGACAGCTTTTTTGAAACCCGAGGAGTTGTGGAGCATATTTGAACTTCTCACCTGGGATATTTTAAAGTCCATACCCTCCATGCTCTGGAAAGGGTATCAACGGAGTCGGGATCTTAAAAAAAAGAAAAAAAAATAGACGGCTACGTTTGGTTCTGTTTCAACTCAAATTGCATCAGCGTTGTCCCGAATGCCTGAAAACGTCAGGCATTCGGAAGCTTGATTGTTTGCATTAAAGATTTTATCTATGCAGAATAGTAATATAATATACGGATTAGGAACAAAACTACACTGAATTATATAAAATATATCTTTGATATAAGGAAAGGTGAGAACCATGTCAAATAAAGCAGAAATGTTGGTAAAGATGAAAGAAGCCGTCATGGATCTTGATGACGACTTATTGTTTGAGTTGATTGACGAGGGGCTTAAAATGGATATTAGCCCACTTGATATGATCATAGAAGGTATGAATCCCGGTTTAAACATCATAGGCGAGGGATTTGATACAGGCAAGCGGTTCATGAGCGACCTTATAATTGCCGGTGACATGTTAAATGATGCTACCGACAAGCTGCGTCCTCTTATTGAGGCAGGCG
>Ga0180007_10001624_pt1 | contig 29227 bp, 25 predicted proteins | sample MM_PC_MetaG_FD_121122 | JGI IMG/M metagenome (GOLD analysis project Ga0180007, IMG submission 121122) | Groundwater microbial communities from the Aspo Hard Rock Laboratory (HRL) deep subsurface site, Sweden - MM_PC_MetaG | ecosystem: Environmental > Aquatic > Deep subsurface > Groundwater... | reverse complement strand
CGATTACGGATACAGCAAAGATAAGCGGCCGGACCTAAAACAGTTTCTTGTTTCGATGCTCTGCGTGGACCGCAACATCCCTATTATCGGATCTTGTCAGGACGGTAATGCCTCGGACAAAACGTTAAATAACGTACTGCTGGGAAGTATATCTAAACATATGGCTAAGCACGGTCTTAGCCCCGGCGCTTATATTTACATGGCCAATGCCGCCTTTGTGACACAGGCCAACATAGAAAAAAGCGCTGATAAAAAGATAAAATTTCTTACACGCCTACCTGCTACCTACAAAGAGTGTGCTCGTGCAATCGAACAAGCCGTTTCTGCAAACGACTGGATCGATATCGGCACACTCAACGCAACCGATGCTACTTCAAAAAGGCCAGCCGCATCTTATAAAGGCTTTGAAACCAGCGTTGAACTTTATGGGCAAACCATACGCGCCATTGTGGTGCACTCATCGGCCCATGATAAACGCCGTCATAAACGCATTGAGCGAATGTTAACAAAAAAGCGCCAAGAACTTGAGGCCACCTGTAAAAAAATCAACTGCGGTCCTTTTTTCTGCAAGGCCGATGCTCAAAAAGCCGCCGACAAGTTGTCCAGGACAGCAGCGGGTAGTTATCATAGCCTTGATTGCCTGATAAGCAAGGTTAACAAATACCGGCGAGGACGGCCTGCAGCCGACAAACCGCGCACTCCCATAGGCTGTGAGTATATCCTTGAAGTTATCTTCGAACAGGATCAAGATGCCTTGGCACACTTACACCTTGAGGCCGGCTGTTTTGTACTGCTCAGCAATTTAACTGCTCCGCAAGATTACTTCAATTGGTCGGCCAAGGCCCTGTTGGTCCTTTACAAAGATCAAAGCGGCATCGAACAAAACTTTAGCTTTCTGAAAGATCCGGTCATCGTAAACAGCATTTTTTTGAAAAAGCCACAACGAATAGAAGTCCTTGGTCTGGTACTGCTTATCGCATTACTTATATGGCGGTTAATGGAACGCTGCATGCGGATATATATCGAAACCACCGGCATCCAGATAACGGGCTGGAAAAAGAAACCGACAAAAAGGCCCACTTCTTTTATGATGACCACCAAGTTCCTTAGCATATTGGTAGTTAAGTCCGGTAACCAAAGACAATTAGCACGCCCACTGCGGCCAGTGCAAAAAGAATTTCTACAAGCATTGAATTTAACCCATGATATCTTCACCATACCTTAAAGTGGGAGCAAAAATGATTAATCTTCATTCAAAAAAGGTGTGGAAAGTCCGATATGTAATGAGGTGAAAAATGAATAAATTTCTAATCTGCATTTATCCGATTTTATTATTAGCTTTGACAGCAAACACAGCTATTGCGCTTAGATGCGGTAATGACCTGATTCGGGAAGGCGACACCGCTTCTGAAGTTAGAATTACTTTGAAAAATAATGGCGGGGAAATTATTGAAAAGTCTTATTTTACTACAAAAACAAAGATCTCCAAAAAATCTAAAAAAAAGAAATATACTTCGCACACAGTTGAGAAGTGGTTTGTAAAAACACCAAGCGGGTATGGCCATCCGTATTGTTATGAATTAACATTTGAAGGTTCTGTATTAGAAAAAATTGGGCATGGTGTTGAATGTGAATAGATATTTTCTTGCTTTGTAGCTGACCAAAGTTGAATTTTATAAAATGGTATATAGTATGCTTATCTCTTAATTTACTGCGGTTATGCCTCAACACTTTTTTTATTAGGCCATAAATATTCTCCAATGAGATATATGCTTACGAACATAAGAGAATAAAGGCATGGCACAATAATAGAAACGGCTACCGATATTAATTGCTCTGGCAATTGCAGAAATCTAAAAGAAATAAGCATCAAGATAATTATACCTCTAACAAGGTTTGAAAGAACAATTAAAAATATTGGCACTAAAAATATGATTATGCCGATGATACCGAAAATCTGCGTCATAGAATAAGAACTCATTCCTGAAAAATCAGACCTATTACGATTGCGATCCCTTCGTCTGCGTATTAGCCAAATCAAAGATAAAGCAAAAGAAAATACATAAGTCACTACGGCAACAATTGGTTCCCCTCTTATGGAAAGATCAATATTAATAATTTGCCTCCGATATTAACACTATAACGATTCTTCACTGATAACAAATTCTACCGGTTTAGCTAACAGCTTACCATTGCTTGCTGACAATTCCGGCGCAACTTTTTTTGCCATTTAATAATTGAAACTTCTCCGGAGGCTAATTTTTTTTAAATACAGCCTCTTTTGTCGCACAAAACTATAAAGGGCAAGCTGCAAAAATCCATTTTCTTTTAATATCGCTCCACAGTTCAATTACTACATTCTCATTTAACTCCATTGGCTCACTAAAAAGTATAGGAGATTTTGTTTTTAGCGGGAATTGTTACAAGTTACCCTTTTACTTTCTATAAAACATGAAGATCCACACCCATTTGCTTAAATATTTTGTCAATATCCACCATGGCTATTTTTTGATGTTCTTTTACTGCTTCCTGAAATCTGAACCAGTCTGTTTTTTCCTTATCTACATCTTCTTTCCAACAAAGATCATCTTTAAACATAGTAAACATAGAGAACAAGCCATCTTTAGAATCTTTAAAGCCCTTTACTTTAACATCTATAGCTTCTCCAAACCATTCGGATTCATCAAAGTCACCCAGCCATGGCGCAAGAGCCTTGTAACGCATAACACGGTCTTCACGGTAGTAATTATGTGATCCGGAAAAGCACTTTCCGATAGCCTCAATCAATTGAACACGCAGCTGGTCCCAATCAGTGCCGATAGACTGGTTTCTTTGTTTATTATACGCACTGTACTTCATATAAATATGTTTGGCCGCATCAAGGAAACGTTCCGTATTATCCACCTGATCATCAACAAGTCGGGCATCCTCCCAGCGGTGTGCTGGCCAATCCGGGTGATGTTCGGCATTTGCGTGACCGATATCCGGTTTAATATCACGGCTAATATCATTGAAAAAATCATACCACCCCACAAAATTTTGATGAGCCCAGGTATCTGAATAGACATGGGTTGCGATCCCTATCCGGTAAAGTCTTGTATCATCAGATGCCTTGAAAGCCTCATCCATTCCCTTATTGGCGATCTCGTTGTTTGGAGTCGTGTTCAGCCAATGCATCTTGCCATCCCTGCGGGCAGCCTTACTGTGCATGGGTTCGCCCGGTACAAAATGAAATACAGGATATATTCTGAGTAGTGTATGTTTGGGTTTTAAGATGTTCATTGTTTGGGAAATATAATTTTCATAGGTTTCATTCTTTTTACGGTCAATGATTTTAAGGCATATATCATTTTCATCTACATATTCGGCTGCTGTTGCAATTGTTTTTGCTTCTTCCTGTTTAAAGCCGGCCGCATCTGCAATAATACCTGTGATATAATAATGAAATTCAGTATCCATGATTAATCCTCCTTATTTTGTTTTTGAAAGCATGCGTGTGATAAGGTGTGTGGCCATCAGGCTCAATAGTAAACACACGGAAAGAAAAATTTGGCGAGCCGTCGTTTTTTGATATAGGAACCTGTCTGAATACATTTCTGGCTCCTTCCATGGAGACCTTAAGCTTTTCAAGGTCTTGAAGTCTGATTGCCTTCATAAAGAATTTCCTTGCAATCCGGATATAGCTTGTTATTCGCTTTGTTCATCCATGTTTTGGAGTTGTTCATCAGATCTTTTTTTAAGAACCTGCTCAACCTTTTTTGCTTTTTCAAGTGCGCGTACCTGATCTGAAAGAATATGCTCTTTTGCAGTATTCTTATCTTCTCCATTAGAACATCCGCCAATCAAAAGAAATGATATGAACAATATAAATAGATACTTTTTAATCTTCATAATTACCTCTTGATTTAAGAGTTGGTTTTTGTAGAGCTCCAGCCAGGTACACAACCTGATGCCTGTTACGCAGGATATCGATCGATATGATTTGTTACACTGACAACTTGTACTGTTTTTTTGTATCAGTTACAGTTATCTTTATCAAGATATTTAAAGCAACATAGCTGCCAAAAAAAGTTGTACCTGTCAAAACAAATAAAATAATTGGAAGCATATTATACACACCATCAAAAATATCAATATGTAGCCATAAATCCATCGAAACTATCACTTTGACATCCGAGTTGCCAAATTTATATTATAAAAAAAACAAATTCTTGCGGCTCTTAACTATGTCGCATCAGTTTTAATAAGAAAAAAACAGGAAATAATGAAAATAGAGTATATATTGTCAAAAGGCTCCGGCACAATCAATGAAGATACTCTTGTTATGGAAACAGATATTTTTGGTGTTTTTGACGGAGCTACGAGCCTCGACAAAGCAATTTTCAGCGGTATAAAAACCGGTGGAATGATAGCATCATCGACCGCCAGCGCTGTTTTTTCAAAAAATCACTACCCGCTTTTAGATCTGGCCAAAGAGGCGAACAATGCAATTCATTATGAAATGAAATCTCATGGTGTAAATGTTTTGGCAAGAGAAAGCCTATGGAGCACCAGCGCTGCTGTTGTAAGAATAAAGGATAAACGACTGGAATGGATTCAGACCGGTGATTCTTTTATTATCCTGATATACACGGATAATTCATACAAGGTTCTAACAAAACGTGAAGACCACGATTTTGAAACCCTTTCTATATGGAAAAAGATTGCCGAAAGCAGCTCGTTACTTATACATGAAACGCTAAAAGATCAGATACAAAAAACCAGATGCAGTATGAACAGATCCTATGGCGTGCTTAATGGCGAAAAAGAAGCCGAAGTTTTTTTTAAATCCGGTATTGAATCATTAAAGAATGTAAAAGAAATTCTAATTTTTACGGATGGGTTGGATATTCCTGCACAAACACCGGTAAAGGAAAAAAACTTTGATATTCTTGTTGAACTCTTTCTTTGCCTCGGCCTTAAAGGTTTAAAGGAACACATACGGGAAATTGAAAAAAAGGACCCAAGGTGTATAAAATATCCCAGGTTTAAGTGCCATGACGATATTGCAGCTATCTGCATCAGGCCTGATATGATCCTGCAACAATTTTCCGGAATATAAGTTAAGCCGCTTTTTTTTTATTCCACCATTCCTGCTCATGTTTTGAATAAATCCTTGTTGGTCTTATTACTTATTTGTTGCTTGCGATTTATTGCCATCAACACTACAATAAAAAAGAGTCAGAGAGTTACGAATCAAAATTCAAAATGAACTTAGAGATATCGATTCTAATGCGTTTGACTTGAAAAATTTCAAAGAAAATAATCTATTGCATTCGTATGCAAAAACCTAACCGGAAATTAATGGTTTTTATTGGGAGTATTGTATGAAATGTTTTGGAATAAATATATTGATTATTGTTATAATTTCCATGTTCTGCAGCCCGGTTTCAGCTAAATCCAATGTCAAAGAGGCTGTAGTTAAGATTTATACTGTAAGCAACACCTATAACTATCATGAACCCTGGCAGATGTGGGGTCAGAAAATATTTAATGGTTCAGGATGTATAATAAGCGGTAACAGGATATTAACAAATGCGCATGTCATAAGAGATTATACTTTTATCCAGGTACGGCGTTCAGGTGAGGCTAAAAGATACACGGCAGAACCTGAAATAATTGCCCATGAATTGGATCTGGCAATTTTAAAAGTCAAAGACGAGTCATTTTTTGAGGGAGCAGACCCGGTTGAAATAGGGGATTTGCCGCAAATAAAAGATAAAGTTACAGTTTATGGTTTTCCTGAAGGCGGTGATAAATTGTCTATTACTGAAGGAGTGGTTTCCAGAATAGAGCATACCAAATATTTCCACAGCAGCGCTTATTTACTTACCTGCCAGATTGATGCTGCGATAAATTCAGGTAATAGCGGAGGACCTGTCATTGATAAAGACAATAAAATTATTGGTGTTGCCTTTCAAGGATTTCTTGACGGACGTTATGATAACATTGGGTATATGATTCCGGCTCCGGTGATTAAGCATTTTTTTGAAGATATCAGGGATAAAAAAATAGACGGAACTCCAGAAATCGGGTTATCGATGCAGAAAATGGAAAACCCGGATATGAGGCGTAAATATCTTATGCCTGATAAGCAAACAGGAGTTTTGATTATTAAAGTTTATCCCGATTCACCGGCAGAAGGCGTATTAGAGCCAAATGATATATTGCTTTCAATAGAAGGCAATAATATAGAAAATGACGGAACAATAGAATTCAGGCAGGGAGAAAGGACTTATTTCGGATATCTGATGCAACAAAAACAGATTAATGACCTGGCAGAATTTAAAATTTTTAGAAATGGAAAAGTAAAAGAAGTAACAATTAAACTCACAAAGCCAATTGATTATGGAAGACTGGTACCTTCGGAGAGATATGACCAGTCTCCAACCTATTATATTGTTGGAGGACTTGTATTTGAAACTCTGACATTAAACTACCTTATGGAATATGGAAGTGAAAAAGACTGGTATATAAATGCACCAAAAGAACTTATAAATTTATATCTTAACGGTGAACCGACCGAACAGCAAAGAGAGATCATAGTACTTGTCAAGGTTCTTGCCGATGAAATAAATGTGGGATATCACGATTTTGTTGATGCTATCATAACTTCGGTTAATGGAGTAAAAGTTTCAACAATGGATGATCTTGTTAAAGGCTTTGAAAATAATAATGGTAAATACCATGTTATTGAAGATATTCATGGTTCAAAGATGGTATTGGATCGAAATAAAATAGATGAAAATGGAAAAAGCATATTAAAAAAATATAATATTGCTTTAAGCAAATCAAAATATCTTCCACATTAAAGCAGGAAACAGGGATCGGTAAACAGGGTTCTTGGTATCAGGAAAGAAGAATGAATGGGCACAGGTTTGGGGCAGGTTTGGAACCTGCCCCTACAAATATAGGTGCAATACATGAACCCGTAGGGGCGGGTTCTAAACCCGCACATGGCCCCTACCAGCCTATTGAGAGATACTTATCAATCGAATCGGCGGCTTTTCTTCCGGCCCCCATTGCAAGAATTACGGTTGCAGAACCGGTAACTATGTCACCACCAGCCCATACACCCTTCATCGAGGTTTTACCTGTTTCGTCATCAGCAACAAGATATCCCCACTTATTCAAAGTCAGTTCAGGTGTAGACTGTGTAAGAATAGGATTCGGACCTGTACCTACTGCTACGATAACAACATCACAGTCCATTTTAAATTCCGAGCCTTTTATCGGAACAGGACGCCGTCTTCCGGACTGATCCGGCTCTCCCAGTTCCATTTTAAGGCATTCCATACCGGTAAGTCTTCCCTTTTCGTCCCCAAAAAACTGGGTTGGCGCGGTAAGCAGAAAGAATTCTATACCCTCTTCATCGGCATGATGAATTTCGGCTTTTCTTGCGGGCATTTCCTGTCTTGACCTTCTATATACTATTTTAACATTGTCAGCACCAAGGCGCATGGCAGTTCTTGCAGAGTCCATCGCAACATTTCCTGCACCAAGCACAACAACATTTTTACCTTTTATGATGGGTGTATCATATTCGGGAAATAAATAAGCCTTCATTAAGTTTGCGCGTGTTAAGTACTCGTTTGCGGAAAGAATCCCGATAAGGTTTTCACCAGGAATATTCATAAAAGTGGGAAGTCCGGCGCCTACACCCACAAAAATCGCGTCATAACCCTGTTCAAACAACTCCTCAAGGCTTACGGTTCTTCCAACAACATTATTACACTCAACTTTGGCACCAAGTTTTTCTAAAAAAGCCACTTCAGAAAATACTATTTCTTTAGGAAGCCTGAATTCCGGAATCCCATATACGAGCACACCGCCCGGTTTATGAAAAGCTTCTAAAACTGTAACTTCATGCCCTTTTCTGATAAGATCGGCTGCAACAGTAAGTCCGGCAGGACCTGAACCAACAACAGCTACTTTCTTACCTGTTGAAGGTACGCTTGGCGGAAGTTCGCCTTTGCCATTATTTCTTTCATAATCTGCGGCAAATCTTTCCAGATTACCTATTGCAACAGGGTCACCTTTTTTGCCGACAACACATAAGCCTTCACACTGAATTTCCTGCGGACAAACCCTTCCGCAAACAGCCGGAAGGCTGTTCTTCTGCCATATAACCCTGATAGCTTTTGCAAAATCACCTTCCACAATACAGCTAATAAAGCCAGGTATATCCACCTGAACCGGACAACCCTCAACGCAGCTTGGTTTTTTACATTGCAGGCATCTTTGAGCTTCCAACTTCGCAGTTTCAACAGAATATCCAACAGGAACTTCCTTGAAGTTTCTTCTTCTAACATCAGGAGCCTGCTCTTCCATTGGCTGCCTGGGAATCACTTCTTTTTTAGGTTTCTTTACTACTTCTTCAGCCATGTAAACCTCCGTATAAGAATTTTTTACAAATTCTATATTCTTTAATCCGTTATAAATAAAACGGAAATTCTATTGTTTTAAATTACAAAATGCATCATGACACTCTTTTTCCTCGTCACAATATGCCCGCAAACGGTTCATCAATTCGTCAAAATCAACCTCGTGACCGTCGAATTCAGGTCCATCCACACACGCAAATTTTGTTTCTCCGCCTACAGACACCCGGCATCCGCCACACATGCCGGTGCCATCAATCATTATAGGATTAAGGCTTACAAGCGTTTTGACATTAAATTCTTTAGTCATTTTGGATACAAATTTCATCATAGGAACTGGCCCGATAGCAACCGCAAGCTTGATATCCTGTGTTTCCAGCGTTTTTTTCAAAACATCCGTAACAAATCCGTGATGCCCGTAAGATCCATCATCGGTACATACATGAAGCTCAGTTGATGCCGCTTTCATACGATCTTCAAGTATAAGTAAGTCCTTGTTTCGGGAGCCGATAATTGCTATAACATGGTTTCCTGCTTCTTTAAGGGCCTTGGCAATAGGATGCAAAACAGCAACACCTGTACCACCTCCAACACAAACAACAGTTCCGAGATTCTCAATATGAGTAGGTTTTCCAAGAGGCCCGATTACATCCATATAGCCTTCTCCGACCCTGAGCGTTTTGAAAAGAGCAGTGGATTTTCCAACAACCATATATATAATTGTGATTGTACCTTTATCCGGATTGGTATCCGCCATTGTAAGCGGAACCCTCTCGCCTGTTTCATTAGCCTTTATGATAACAAACTGGCCGGGTTTTGCCTTTTTGGCTATTAAAGGAGCTTCGATTTCATTTAAAATCACAGTGCCCCCAGCCATCTCTTCGCGATTTACAATTTTAAACATTGTTTATTACCTCCGACACAAAATATTATGTTAATACTACAATTCTAAAAAATTAGGTTACTGTATGAAAATAAAATACACCTCAACGATTGTGACGAAAACATATTCTTTTAATTAAATCAACTTTATTTTATAAAAAAATAAAACTTCAAAAATTAAAGCATATACAATATTATTTCTAATTATTATAAAAACTATCATGCATTAAGGGTTCAATTGAAATCACAATGCTATTCTTCTTTACAATAGTATTTCTTTAAAACTTCTTGATCTGTAAGCAGAAGCAGCTTATGTAGTAGGCATAAAAAAATAATATTAAGTTGTTGTTGATAAACTTTTTTTTTAATGTTAAGCGCTCAAATACTGCTGTATATATTTTATATTTTTATAAATACTCCAATTTCAACAAGTTAAGGTGTTATAAATGAAGTTTTTTGATAGTCACTGCCATCTAGATGATAGAGCATATGATAAAGATTTGTCTTCGGTAGTAAATAGAGCAAAAAAAGCAGGTGTTGCAAAAATAATGATTGTCGGGATAGATTTGAAAAGCTCTTTTAAAGCAGTTAAAATAGCAGAATCAAACTCCGGTTTATATGCCTCGGTGGGTGTTCACCCTCATGACTCAAAAGAATGTAGCGATAACACAATAAACGACTTAAAAGACCTTTCAGAAAACGTAAAAGTAAAAGCGTGGGGTGAGATCGGCCTTGATTATAATCGGATGTTCTCACCAATTGAAGCACAGGAAAAGTGGTTTATCAGGCAGCTTGAAGCTGCTGTTGAGCTCTCACTTCCAATAATATTTCATGAAAGAGGCAGTAACGGCAGGTTTTTCGAAATTTTAAAAGACCATAACAAAGAAGAAATCAAAGGGGTCATACACTGTTTCAGCGGAAACCGAAAAGAACTTGAAGAATGTCTCGATATTGGTCTATATATAGGTATTACCGGCATACTAACAATAACAAACCGTGGCGAAGAGTTAAGAAATATGATACCCCTCATTCCTAACGACCGTATCCTTATAGAAACAGACGCTCCTTATCTTACACCGGCTCCTGAAAAAAACAAAACCCGCCGCAATGAACCTGCTTTTGTGAAATCGGTTTTTTTGAAACTTGCCGAAATAAAACAGGAAGATCCCGAAGTTTTATCTGAAAAAATCTTTGAAAATACCTGTAGGTTATTTAATATCAGCCAGGTTTGATTTTATCCAATAGTTATCAAAGTGTTTTCTGGATTACCGGGTATAAGCCAATGAAGCAATTTGCTTATAATTAATCAATGTTATAGGGATTTCTCGAAAAATAAAAAAATCTTTCCTATAATATTCATTTATGATATGATTTTAGGCTTGAATAATTGTTAAGATTCGGATAAAAGGAAAATTTACTAAATAGTTATAGGAAGATAAAATAAAATATTATCAAAAGCCGGCAAAACAAGAGCAACAAAAGTTTAGTTTCATGGTTTGTGGGTGTTTGATGTGTTTATTCTCAAGGGGAGGAAGTGTTTTATGAAGCAAATTAAAGCGATAATTTCAAAAATTGGCCTTGACGGACATGATGTAGGAGCCAAGATTGTAAGCGCAATGTTGCGTGATGCCGGCATGGAAGTGGTTTATCTCGGAAGATTTCAAAGTCCCGAATCAATTTTTAAGGCCACTGTGGAAGAAGATGCAGATGTTATTGGTATAAGCTGTCAGTCATCAAATCATACCAGACTGGTTCCCAAGCTGATTGATATGTTAAAAAAAGAGGGGATGGACCATGTTGTTATAGTTGTAGGCGGAACAATTCCGGATCCTTTTCCTGATGAACTAAAGGCATTGGGTGTAGACGCAGTTATCGGACCAGGGACAATGTCTAAAGTAATAGTAGAAACAATTACATCCCTTGTTGAAAAGAAGCAAAAAAAGGCCTCTGACTAAGGCGAGATAACCTAAAACAGAAACAAAGGATAAAAATATTTTGCCTTGCCATTTTTACCTTAAAAGACGGTGTTCTGATATACCTGGCTTTTGATGGTTGATGTTTTTGGCACATAAAGATTTATTATTGGATTTTTAATCCTGTCAGGGAGGAGTAAATATGAAAACAACGATTCAGGAAGACGCAAACAGAAAGTTTGAGTCGGCTTCAGGTATACCATTAAAAGAGATGTATAGGCCTGAAGACTTAAAAGATTTTGATTATGACAGGGATCTGGGTGAAGCCGGGGAATTCCCTTATACAAGAGGTTTATATAAGGGAATGTTCAGAAACAGGATCTGGACAAGAAGATTTCTTTCAGGATTCGGTTCGGCAAAAGATTCCATGGAAAGACTGAAGTACCTGGCCAGCATAGGTTCGGAAGGAGTTGAGGTTGTAAATGATTATCCCACCCAGGTCGGAATTGACGGAGATCATCCCATGGCAGTTGATGAAGTGGGTCTGGTGGGTATACCGGTAACCTCAATGGATGATACGGAAACCATCCTGGAAGGTTTCCCTCTTGACAGCACAACAATCACTTTCGAATCATCAGGGGCAAGCGGTCCGGTTTTACCCTGTATGTTTTTTGCTATGGCGCAAAAGCAGGGCATTCCTCTTACAGCATTAAACGGCGGTGCAGCTCTGAATTTATATTGCCAGTATTACAGCGGTTTTGTAACACCCCAACCTCTGGATTTATGGTCAAAACTGGCGGTTGATGTGGTGGAATTTTGTTCAAAAAACAAATTGAGAGTTGCGACTTTTCATACAAGCGCACACAATGTTTCGGAGGAAGGAACGCCAGGTGTTATGGAAACAGCCTTGGGCTTTGCTTCCACAATAGCATTTGCCGACCGCCTTGTAGAGCGCGGATTAAATTTTGATGAATTTGCAAACAGAGTTCCTTTTACATTTACAATATGGATGGATTTTTTTGAAGAGGTTGCCAAATTCAGGGCTGCAAGAAGAATATGGGCAAAAATAGCAAGAGAAAGATACGGCTCCAAGAATCCGAGAGCACAAAAGCTTTATATAGCTGCACGGGTATCGGGACTTACAGCTATAGCTCAGCAGCCTCTTAACAACATAGCACGGGTTGCCGTTCAGCTTATGTCGGCTGCTCTTGGCGGATGTAATGCCATTGACCCTGTAATGTATGATGAGCCTTTATGTCTGCCTACGGAAGAGGCAACCAGAATCGGGATGTGCACACAAAACATTCTTGCTTATGAAACCGGAATTGCCAATGTAGTTGATCCTCTTGCCGGCTCTTACTATGTTGAGTGGCTTACGAACGAAGTAGAAAAGAGGTCATGGGAACTTCTTCAGAAGATTCTTGACAAGGGAGGTCTTGAAGAAGGTGTTAAAGACGGATGGATACGAGCAATGATAGACGAGGCCGCTTTAAAGCGTCAAAGAGATATAGAAAGCGGAGACATGAAACTTGTAGGGATTAACGATTTGGTGGTTCCGCCTGAACAAGACCATAAAATTTCCATTCACGTGGTATCGAAGGCTTCGACTGCTGAACAGGTACAGAGAGTAAGAGACATAAAAAAGAAGAGAAATAATAATAACGTTAAAGAATTAATGAAAAAACTGGTAGAAGAAGATAAGCAGGGAAATGTCAATCTTACTCCAACCATGATAGAAGCCTGCAAGGAATATGCAACTATAGGCGAAATATGGGGTTCATTAAGAGTAGGCCGTGGTCATCATTATGACCCGTTTGAAATGATTGAATCGCCTTTTAAAGATTAAAGTAAACCAAAATTAAAATATGGGTGTTTGGTAAATCCTGAAAAACCCGAGAAAATAAAGACGGCTTCGTTTTAAAGCAAATAAGCTTTTACGAAGCCGTTTTGATTTTTTATCGTAATAACTATTTTAGGAAGATTCCAATATCTTTTTGAATCGGGAAACAGATTTTTTCAGAATGGAATCCATTTCCTTTACCATCTGATCATATTCATGAAGAAGTGCCTTTCCTTTGCTTGTAAGACACATGCCTTTGCCATAAGGCTCGACCAGTTTAATATTCAGACGTTGTTCCGAAGCCTTCAACCGTCCCCATGCACCGCGGTACGACATATTTACTTTTTTTACTGCTGCACTCAAGCTTTTGCATTCATCTATAGCCCGGAGCAGTTCTTCACGACCTTTTCCAAATACTACATGGTCATCTTTTTCCAACCAGATTTTATGTTTGATATCCATAAACATCTCCCCAATGCTACCTGTCTTTTCTACTTTGCCATAAGATGTGCTACTGCTTTTTCCAAACCATCAATAGAAAGCTCAAACATAGGTATTATACTGGCTATGGCAACAATTGTTTGTGTATAGCCCCACATGTGTGCCGGAATAGGGTTGAGCCATATGGAATGACGAAAATTTTTAGCAAGAAATTTAAGGCATTCAACGCTTGGTTGTCCACTTCTGTCCTCAATATGGATTGTTCCGTTTCTGGCCATAAGTTCATAAGGAGCCATACTGGCATCTCCAACAATAATCAGTCTTGTCTCAGAATCAAGCTTTGCAAACTCATCTATTTTTTTAGGTCTTTTAAATCTTGATGTATCCAACCAGATTGTATCATAAATAGTATTATGAAAAAAATAAGTCTTTATATCCTTAAACTGGGCTCTTGCATAATCAAACAGAGTCTGTACTACATTTACATAAGGCTCCATAGACCAGCCACCATTATCTATGGCTATAATGATTTTTAACCGGTCTTTTAAAATCCTGTCAAAAACGATTTCAATCTCGCCGGCATTCTTCATAGTTTGATAAATTGTTTTATCTACATTCACCCTGTCTTTAGGCCCTGAGGGGATCATATGCCTTAAGCGTTTAAGCGCCTCTCCGATCATTGCCTGAGATAAAGGGCCACTTAAAGAATAATCCTTATACCTTCTTTCCATGGCGACTTTAACAGCCGACTTGTTTCTTGAAACTCCTCCTACCCGCATACCCCCCGGATGATACCCTGAATGTCCTACCGGTGAAGTCCCGCCGGTTCCAATCCACTTGCTTCCACCTTCATGTCGGCCGTCCTGTTCTTCCAATCGTTTCTTAAAGTATTCTATCAACTCCTCAGGTGAAAGCTTTGATATCTCCGATTCATCCATACCCAGAGCAGAAGCAAGGGTCTTGGGATTTTTAAGCCATTCTTCGAGCATTGATCTTGCCAGCTCATCAAGTTCAACCCCTGTATAATCGGGCATTTCAGCCCCTTCGAAATGATGGGCAAAAACCTGATCATAAAGGTCGAAATATCTTTCACTTTTCACAAGAGTTGCACGTGAAGTCGTATAAAAGTCATCAAGAGTAGCTACAAGCCCCCTGCTTAACGCCTTATGAAGCGTAAGAAAGGATGTTGGGCTTACAGGAATGCCAACCTCTTTCAATTTATAGAAAAATCCAATGAACATGATAAATTCCTGTTTAAATAATTCTTCTGCGGCTTACCGTATTGGTTGCTCTTGCATAATCCGGGCTCTTTTTAAACAGGATGCCAAGATACGGGATATCACCTTTCGCGAGATTTTTTGGCTTAAAATCAGGATCAGACTTTAACGCTCTTATCCAATTTATAAGCTCCCTCGTGGCAGGTCGTTTTTCAATTGCTTCCAACTCACGTAATTTGTAAAAAACATTCACAGAATTTTCCATCAGATCCGAGTCGATATCGGCAAAATGCACTTTGATTATTTTTCTCATCATTTTTGGATCAGGAAAGGCGATATGATGAAAATTACATCTTCCGAGGAAAGGATCAGAAAGATCTTTCTTGGCATTTGAGGTTATTATGATAACCGGACGGTGTTTAGTAGTAATTGTTTTGTCAATTTCAATAATATCAAATTCCATCTGGTCGAGAACATCGAGCATATCATCCTGAAAATCAGTGTCCGCCTTATCTATCTCATCTATTAACAGAATTGTTCTTTTATCGGCTTTAAAAGCCTGGCCGATTTTTCCCATCTTGATATAATCTTCAATATTGCTTACATCTTTATTAGAATCACCAAAGCGGCTATCATTTAAGCGTGTAAGAGTGTCGTACTGGTACAGGGCATCAATTAACTTCATGCTGGACTTCACATTAAGAGTAATGAGCGGCATGCCAAGAGTGTCGGCAATAGCATGGGCAAGCATTGTTTTACCGGTACCGGGTTCACCCTTTAAAAGCAGCGGCATTTCAAGAGCCATAGATATATTTACTATCTTGGCAAGTTCTTCATCCAAAACATAGTGTTTTGCACCTGAAAAAGTTTTTTTATCACTAACCATTTTTTATCCTCTTCTTCAATATATTTCTTTTCTTAAGATTTGCGAAACTTCCTTTGTCATATTAAGCACTTTTGTTGCACTGTCAAGACTTAATGAACCTGTACCGCAGCTTGGTGTAATAAAAGACTGCGCCAAAATATCTGAAATCTTTAATCCGATCGGCTCAAGCAAAGCTATTTTTTCCCGCCAGAGTTTGGCAAGCAAGACAGCGGTTTGTTTTTCAATATCTTCCTGCTGTGATGTTGGTATTATGCCCCATGCGATAAGTCGCCCTGAATCGAGATAATTTTTGATATGATCCTGATATAGAATAAATTTATCAAAATATGAATAAGCATCAAAGCTTATTATATCAACAGATGAGTCAAGCAATAAGGACCAGTCGGCATTTGAACAAACATGTATTCCGGCCAGAGCGCCTTCCTGATGAACTGCATCTATAACTTCTTCAAAAAATCCGGCAACTTCATTTGGAGAAATACCTATAAAGGCCGATGATCCCATAGCAGCAAATCCAGGTTCGTCGAAGAAAATAATTACAGGGACACCAATTTTTGCAAGCTGGCGAACCTGCCATTTTGCTTTCATTGCTACTAACTTTACTACTGCGTCCTTAACATCCTCATTGTAATAAACAGCTTTGCCTTCCCGGTCTAAAACACCCGTTGCAAGTGTTAACGGGCCCGTTATCTGGCCTTTTACTGCAACAGGCTTCACCGAAAGTCCTTTGATTTTCTCAAGATAAACAAAAAAACCTTTTGCAATATCCGGCGTTAGAATAAACCTTGAATCATCGAGTTCTTTTTTGCCTTCAACTACAGTAATATATTCCTCATAAAACTCAACAAGATCATCATCAAAATGCCTTCCCGAAGTATTGATAAAAACCTTGTCATCTTCTTTGGTTACACCTGGAAGACCTGGTAAAAACTGAGCTATCATACCCTCATTCTTATAATAAGGAAGCTGGACCCACAAAGGTATTTCCGGCGTATTTTCAAGAACAATATTAATAGCCATAAGGTGGTCAGCGATCGGGAGACTTCCAATCAAGAGCGGCAAGCCGCAAGGTCTGAAATTGCACTTCATAGGGCTTAGTCCTTAGTTATTGTTAATTGTATAAGATAACAGATAATTAATGAAGCAGGCAGCTTCACGTTTTTAAGAATCAACAGAAAACAAATATCATGCGTTGTATTGTCTTACAATAAAAACCTTCATATTTGTGACTAATCCTTAATTCGTATCAATTATTTGAATCTTGCATAAAATAAACTCTGGTTGTATGAATACCTATATTTTTGATAAAGTTGAACATATTAATAACTGATAGTTTCAGGAGGCAAAACAAATGGAAATGATTCATGGTGGGGGCACTTGTGGTGCTGGAAAACAGCAAATGAAAAAGGATGAACAGGATATATCTGTTGAAAACTCTTTAAAAAAAATAAAAAATAAATTTGTAATTATGAGTGGAAAAGGCGGAGTCGGAAAAACAAGCACGTCTGTTAATCTTGCCATAGCTCTTTCAAATAAAGGTTTTAAAGTTGGATTGATGGATGTTGATTTGCACGGTCCGGATGTTCCCAGAATGCTTGCTTTAAAGGGGGAGCTTACATTGAGCAGTAACAATAAACTAGCCCCAATGAAATATTCTGAAAAACTGAGTGTTATATCTATTGAAGCGCTTATTTCAGATAAAGATGAGGCTATTATTTGGCGTGGCCCCATGAAGTATTCTGCAATAAAGCAATTTATCGGCGATGTTGACTGGGGTGAGCTTGATTTTCTGATTATAGACAGCCCTCCCGGCACAGGGGATGAACCTTTGACTGTAGCGCAAACAATAAAAGACGCAAAAGCCATTATTGTCACAACACCACAGGAAGTGTCTCTTGCAGATGTAAGAAAATCAATAAGCTTTTGTAAAACATTAAAAATTGAAGTATTTGGGCTAATAGAAAATATGAGCGGTTTAACCTGTCCCCATTGCAATAAGGATATCGATCTTTTTGGAGTAGGCGGAGGGGAAAAAATGGCAGGTGAAACAGGAATTATATTTCTTGGTAAAATTCCGTTTGATCACAATGTCGTGTCATGTGGCGATTCAGGGGCATCTTTAATTGATAAGCACTCAGATTCTCCGGTAGCAAAAGCCTTTGATGCCGTTGCGGATAAAATGGCAAAGCTTGCGGGTATCTGATTATTTTTCTATAAAAAAGGCCGGATATTATGATGAAAGATATCCGGCCTTACATTTTAAAGTATATTCCGTTATTTAACTTGAATTAATTTAAAAATTTACATTCAAATCCGCCTGCAAAACATTTTGTCTATCGTCATCGGTACGTTGAATATGTCTGTAATTCCAATAAGTAAGTGATAAAAAGACATTTTTATATATACCGAAACCTGCAAAGGCATTATGTCCTTTTATATTGGTAGTGCCATTATATGCTGTGCTGCAAGGCAGGAAATCCGGCCAGGCATCTCTTTCAAGACGTCTGTAATTGTATTTTACCTGCCAGTCGCCAAAATCCTTTATGCTTTTGTCGCCGAATTTAAAACCGGCCAGCCAGCCGTCATTGTCATTATTTGCATCTAATGCGTGCACATACTGCGCAAATACCGCTGCATAAGGAATTGGACCGGGTATTTTGGTCATACCAAATTCAATATCACCTGCTAAAGAATCATAGTCGTATATCCAGTTATTTGCAGCATCCTGGGAATTTGAGTTTCTAGAAAGGCCTAATCCCCAGTCACTTGTCCAGTTATTACCATCAACATAGTTGAAATTATAATACGTACCGGCAGCTTTAAGATACATGCCGCCCGGCAAATTCAAATTTACACCAGGCTGAAGAGCAATCAGGTAGGGATCCCTAGATGTATCGCCAGACTCATCAAGCATGAACCAGCCTATGTTTCCAAATAATTCAACGTCCTTAACAGGTTTAAATTTTAATTTTACGGCTATTCCTTCAGGATTAATATCACCGTCCCACATAAGCTGTTCAGGGTTCCATAAAGGGTTTTTAAATTTTCCTGCTATTAAGCTTGCCCATCCAACAGGTGTATATTGTGCGAATGCATAATCCAACCAGATCTCTTTGCTGCTGGAATTATTAGTAAATGTCTGGTCAACCGAACGAGGATTCCCATCGCTACCGGTTGCAAAACCGACTCCTACCACCCATTGTTCATTGACTTTTGTTTCAGCACCGAGTCTTAACCTGACACGCCCCCTGTTTTGATTAGGGTTAGTATCGCCCTGTGTGTCCTGATTTTCGTACCGAACTCTTATATCACCCTTAACTTTAGTGTTTTCTACCCATTTTGGCAGATCAAAACCTTTGGGCGCTTGTTTTGAGGCGACTTCCTTTTTCTCTTTTGCTTCTTCGGCCTGCATCTCATTGATAAGTTCCGTAGCTTCCGATTTGGTAAGAATTTTTTTCTCAACAAGTTTGTCTATCAGCTTATCAACGCTGCCTGCCCAAGACGAACCAATTGCAAATACCGACAATGCAATTGCAGCTAATACAATTAAACACAATTTTTTCATCTCTTCTTCCTTCCTCCTTTTTTTGTAGATTTACAATTTGATAGCTATTAAATCATGTTGTTACTGACATATGCGGCATATGCCATGCATGCTATATATGCGTCAAGAAAATAAAAATTCCTTTCAATGTTTTAATCAAATATCAATTAAAAGAATTATATGAACAGTCTATTATGTTTATTAAAGCTTTTTGCATATTAAAAGATAGTCGATAGTAAATACAAAGAAAAAAACTGCCAGTCCAATAGATAATGTCGATATGAATAGTTGGTATTTATAGATTAACTATATATGCATTCCGATCTGTGAATAGCTGACATGGCAAGCAGTTATTTTTCAAGCTGATTGCTGTATGTGTATTAACAAGTATCGTATAGATAGAATTTTAGGGGAAAGTATAAAGAATCAGTTTTTTACAATATTATAATAAATAGCTTATACTTCTATAGACTGATAAATGGCTTTTAATCCTGCTATGTCAGTTCCTTTATAAAGACCGCAGTTTGTACCAAGGATTAACCCTTTTTTCTTAGACAACATAGATAAAGAATCTGAATATTTTTGCAAGTAATCATGAGTAGATGCTTTTAATGTGTCGTCTGTATCAATATGACCCCATAAACAAATTTTATCCCCATACTTTTTTTGCAAATCAACTATATCCATTCCGGAATGTTTTTCTATGCATTGAATTCCATGAAAGTTAATATCAATCAGATCGGGTATAATTTCCTGATAGTTTCCATCAGAATGATAAAATGCAAAAATTCCCAAACGGCGGATTTCTTCAACCTGCCTTGCAAGAGAAGGCAGAAAATACTTCCTGATTGTTTCAGGATTTACAATAAGTCCTTGTGAAAAAGCAACATCATCCGCCAGTATTATGCCATCAATCCCTTTTTGTGATAAGTTCCTGAATATGGAAATATTTAATTTTTCCACCATATCTACAAAAGATACTATACTTGATGGTGATTTTTTTGTAAGCTTCAGAAAGTCCACCCAGCCTTGGATACGCATACCTGTTTCTAATGCTCCATCCATAATCGCAAAAGTAAAAAGGGAAGTACTGCGCCATTTTTCGATATCAGGCCATTTTACTTCTTTTGGATTAGGAAGCTTGTCTTTTTCGCATTCTATAATCGGTGAAATCGTATAAGCATCAAGTCCCAATAAATTGACAAACTCAAGTCTTTCTTCAAAACCGACATTGCTGCAATTTAATTCACGGCTTATTACTTCATCTGTAATGCATAACTCACCTTTTGGAATCCTGTCTGTTATTTCATGGTATACTGCTTTTAGCATTCTTTGCCGGGAACTAAATGGTATTTTTATGCTCATAAGGTAAATAATTCCTTATTTATTAAATATTGATTATAAAAATAGTATTTTATTTCGCTATGATTATTTAATTATATTTGCTTAATCTAATATTAAAAAGTATCATACAAGCAAGTTTTATCATTATCAAGTTTATGGTATTTTCAGGCTGCAAATTCAGATAAATATATTTTAAAAATCAGAATAAGCCAAACTGTAAAAGCGCTATCTAAAAATATACTTAAATTTCATATTTATCATAAAATGCCTTGACAAAACATTTCTGTGATATATTTTGATTAAGTTCAACTAGAAACAAATGGTGCACAATGGAGTGTATATCTTGTTTCAAAATAAAAAGACAAAGACGTCTGTTTCGCAAGCTTTATGCGAACGACGTCTTTTTTTGTTTTATGAATCCCATAATCTTATTTTTATAAAAAACATAGCCGCATACGGCATGATTGTTGGTTTAAACAAATGAAAAAAAAATTAAAACCCAAAATAACTGTGTTCCATTGTATAAATTCAATTAACAACTGTGAATCTTTGCCCGTGCCATATAAAGATACTTTTAAATTAAAAGCTGTCAAGATGGCTTGTTCCAGCATGGTAAAAGATGCGTTTTTACTTCGTGCTTTTGAAGCCGGCGCTGATGCGGTAATAGTATTTGTGTGCCCGGAAGGCCAATGCCGTTATGTGGAAGGAAATATAAGGGCCAAAAAACGCGTTAACTGGGTCAAAAACCTGCTGGATGAAATAGATATTGGCGGAAAACGTCTGTCTTTATATAACATTGCCGCCGGTGATACTGAAACGGCTGTTCAAATTATAAGACAGGTTTTAACCGATATTGCAGAAATGGGTCCCAATCCGGTCAGACACTGAAATAATTAATTAATGGAGTAATATTATGATAGTTGGAAAACAAAAATCTATCGCTGAAATCAAGGAAATCATTTCTCCATACAAAAAGGTGCTCATTCTTGGCTGTGGCACCTGCGTAAAAACCTGCTTTGCAGGAGGAGAAGACGAGGTGGCGACTTTATCTTCAGCTTTACGTCTTGCAAACAGAAAAGATGGTAAAGATATTTATATTGAAGAATTAACTGTTGAAAGGCAATGCGAAGATGAATTTATTCAGGAAGCAGCAATCGCTGTTTCGAAAAACTCAGCCGTTTTGTCTTTAGCTTGCGGCGCCGGCGTTCAGGCAATTGCAAGACGTTTTGCGGATGTTCCGGTACTGCCCGGTGTCAATACAACCTTTATCGGTGTTCTTGAAAAACAAGGCCTTTTTACTGAAGAATGCCTTGGATGCGGCGATTGCAAGCTGGCCGATTTTGGTGGAATATGTCCTGTTACCAGATGTGCAAAAAAACTCCAGAATGGTCCATGTGGCGGTTCCCAGAATGGCATATGCGAGGTCAATCCTGATACTGAATGTGCATGGCAACAGATAATAATACGACTTGGTAATCTGGGGCAGCTTGACAATTTAAAAAAATATAATCCACCGAAAGACTGGCGTACCAGTCATGCTGGCGGGCCCAGAAAATTAGTAAGAGAGGATCATATTATATGAAGAGCGAATCGCTAAGCAATCTGCAGAGTATTTTGGATAAAGGAGAGTTTGCCGTAACTTCAGAGTGTGGGCCACCCCGCGGAGCTGATCCTGAAATAATCCGAAAAAAAGGCGAACTGCTTAAAGGGTATGTAGATGCAGTAAATGTAACGGATAACCAGACGGCTATTGTAAGAATGTCTAGTATTGCAGCCTGTATACATCTTGTGCAGATGGGGCTTGAACCTGTCATGCAAATGGTTACGAGAGACCGCAACAGAATTGCGCTTCAATCGGATATACTTGGTGCTAACTCTTTGGGGATAAAAAACATTCTCTGCCTTTCAGGAGACCATCAAACGTTTGGCAGCCAGCCTGATGCTATGAATGTTTTCGATATAGACTCAATGAATCTGGTAAATATGGTTAAAACTATGAAAACGGAAGGCAAGGATATGAGTGGATTTGATTTGAAAAGTCCGCCAAAGATGTTTATTGGCGCTGCTGCCAATCCCTTTGCCGATCCGTTTGAATACCGCATAATCCGGCTAGCCAAGAAAATCGATGCAGGCGCTGATTTTATTCAAACTCAGTGCGTTTATAATCTGGACCGTTTCAAACAATGGATGCATCTTGCCCATGAGGAAGGGCTTACGGAAAAAACACATATTTTGGCAGGGGTAACCCCTTTGAAATCTGAAAGAATGGCTAACTATATGGCTACCAAAGTGGCTGGAATGGATGTTCCCGAATCCCTGATTAAACGTATGGGGAGTGTGCCAAAGGAAAAAGCGGCCAAAGAGGGCATCAAAATTTGCGTGGAAACTATTGCTAAGTTGCGCGAGATAAAAGGAGTGCACGGTGTCCACATTATGGCTATAGAATGGGAAGAAAAAGTCGGCCCGATAGTTGAGGCAGCCGGTCTTTCACCCAGGCCGCAAGCAGTTTAGCCCGGAGGACGGTATGCCAAAAAAATATCACGTTCCAGTCAAGACGGCAATTCCACGATTCAACCCGGTTGGTAAATATACTACTGTTGAATTCAGGGAGGACTGTGCAGGAAGCTGCCGTAAATGTGTCAAGAAAGCATGCGTATACAATATCTTTAACGACAATTATAAACATATTGCTTTAATGGAAGAACCTGAATATCTGTATGCCTGCCAGAGCTGTTTCCGTTGTGTGCAGGAATGCACCAGGGGTATATTTTCGCGTGTAATAAATCCTGATTATCGCTCATTGGGAGATGATTACTGGCACTCTGATATTATTCATCGCACATGGTATCAGGCACATACAGGTAAAATTCCTGTTTCGGGAGCAGGCTACCGGGGCCCTTTTGTAGGAGAGGGCTTTGACTCAATGTGGACGGATATGTCGGAGATTGTACGGCCCACACGAGACGGCATTCACGGCAGAGAGTATATCAATACCGGCATTGAGCTTTCCCGCAGAAACTCAAGGTTGAGTTTTGCAAAAGACGGAACTCTTCTAACCAAAACACTGCCCATTTTTGAAATACCAATACCATTAATTTTTAAACAACCCGATTTCGGAGTATTAAGCGAAAATGTTTTACAGTCTATGGTACAGGCTGCATATATTCTGGGCAGTATGTTATTAATTGATCCTCAATACTACTCTGAAAACTTCAGGTCATTTGCTCAATGTCTTATACCGACTCTTTCAAAAAAGAATTATATTGATTTTCTTGAGCATGTGCCTGAGATAAGAATGGTAGAACTTGCTTATGAAGAGGAAACAGCAAAAGTAATAGAAGATCTGCGGGCGTCTAAACCCGGCCTTGTTATCTCTGTTGCTGTTCCCTTAAACCGTGATTCTTCATCGCGAGCCATTGAACTTGTGGAATATGGAGTCGATACAATTCATTTTTATGCAAATGAACGGGGTCGGGAATTTGACTCTGAAAACCCCAGATTTTTAAAAGAAATGATCAGAGAGGTTCATCTTGCTCTTGTTGACAAGCAGTTAAGAAACAAAGTCAACCTGATTTTTTCAGGCGGGATTGCCATGGCGGAACATGTAGCTAAATCCATAATATGTGGAGCCGATGGCGTAGCTGTTGATCTTGTTTTGCTTATCGCGCTTGAATGCCGCTTATGCCGCCAGTGTGTGAAAGGTGAAACATGCCCGGTAAAAATAGGCAACATAAACCCTGACTGGGGCAAACAAAGGATTATTAATCTTGTCGGCGCCTGGCGGAATCAATTAATTGAAGTAATGGGAGCCATGGGTATTCGTGAAGCAAGACGGTTAAGGGGTGAAGTCGGCCGTTCAATGTGGTTTGAGGATCTGGAAAAGGAAAGTTTCGGTCCTATTTTCGGAGAAAGAAAAATATCGGGGTTGGTATAAAAGATGAATAGTGATAATAAAAAAAATAAACTGCCGGAAACTATAGTCACTCCTTCGAGATTTAGAAATACTATCGGCAAGTACACAATAAAAAGAAATTCCAGCTGCATTTCCTGTGGGCTATGTGCAGAGCTTTGCCCGTATGGTGTGCACCCAAGATATGATAATTTCAGCAAACCGCTTAGACCCATAGACCATAAATGCATAGGATTTAAATGCAAGGAAAATGAATTTTATTGTATAGATCGTTGTCCACAGCAGGCGCTTACTTTGCGTCTTAATCCTATTTTAGATACGCTTGGTGATTATCGATGGACTAATGAAATGCTGATTGGCCACTGGGAAATGGCGGAAACCGGCAATCTGCCTATAGTTGATCTTGAATACAATCTTGGTAATTCCGGCGGCGGTTTTGATAAAATGCGTTTTAAACTGCTTGAAGAGGGAAAGTATCTTGATCTGGCTGATGAAGATATGGACACAAGCATTGTTTTAAATAAACGCTCAGACGGTCGCCCGGAAATTACTATATCGATTCCATGTTACGGCGGAGGGATGTCATATGGTTCAACAGCATTAAATGTTATGGTGGGGCGTGCCAGAGCCGCAAAAACGCTCAATACTCTAACCTGCACAGGTGAGGGCGGGTATCCGGAAGCATTGGTTCCCTATGCTGATCATGTAATTACACAGATTGCAACCGGTCTGTTTGGTGTGCGTGAAAAAACAATTAAGTATGCTCCAATAGTTGAGTTTAAATACGCCCAGGGCGCAAAGCCAGGTTTGGGTGGTCATCTGCTTGGTGAAAAAGTAACGCCTAAAGTTGCTGCCATGAGGGAAACTGTTGTGGGAAATCCCCTGTTTTCGCCGTTTCCTTTTCATAGTGTTTATTCTATAGAAGATCATAAAAAACATGTTGACTGGGTCAAGGAGATCAATCCGCGTGTTTTGGTATCAGTCAAAGTATCCACGCCATCTGATGTCGATATGGTTGCCGTGGGAAGTTATTACGCCGGGGCACATATCGTACATATAGACGGCAGTTATGGCGGAACAGGAGCAGCTCCCGATATTGCCAAGAAAAATATTGCCATGCCGATTGAATATGCAATTCCTAAAGTGCATAAATTTTTAACTGACGAGGGAGTACGGGATAAAATTTGTCTTATTGCAAGCGGTGGGATAAGAAATGGTATAGATGTAGCAAAGGCAATAGCTCTTGGTGCTGATGGAGTAGTAATAGGCACAGCAGAACTTGTTGCTTTAGAATGTGTGCGCTGTGGAAACTGTGAAAGCGGCAGGGGTTGCGCCCGAAGTATTGCTACAACTGATCCCGAACTTGGAAGTATTATTACGGAAGAATGGACTCAAAAGCGTATTGTCAATATGTATAGTGTATGGCGCAAGCAATGGTGTGAAATATTAAGACAATATGGCATGAAAAGCATTCGTGAGCTTGTAGGCCGCAGTGATCTTTTAGTTCATCTTGATTATCTTGAAGAGAACGAAAGGCGAAAGTACCAAACGGCGCCAAATAAAAAGCTGATTATATAAAAAGGATTCAAGGGTTCGAGGATTCAAGGGTTTGAGAGTTCAAGGGTTCGAGGGTTTTCATACTAATTCCCCCTTAGAAAAGGGGGATTAAGGGGGTTGTAAAAAATATATTGTATAACCCTAAATTGGAAGTACTATCAAAAAAACTCTGACACCGCACAACCCCCTAGCCCCCTTTCCTAAGGGGGAATTTGCGTGGATATCCTTTTATTAAAAGGGAATTAAAGGGTGTGACCAAAAAAACCAAAGGAAGAACATACTAATGCATAACAACAGGGAAGCCATAATAAATAAAATACTTGCTGGCCGGGCAAACTTGCCGCAAAGTAATATACCCACAGAAAAACCTGCTGAAGAAGGCGGCTGCGGGGTTACCGGGTTTATCTGCTCGATTCCGGTCGGCGGTCGACATATTTTCGAGCCTTCTTTGCAGATGCATAACCGGGGTAATGGCAAGGGCGGAGGTATAGCAGCCGTGGGCATTGCCCCTGAAAGTCTTGGTGTTACCCAACAAGTTCTTGATACGCATTATATGCTGCAAATCGCACTTCTTGATCCCAAGGCTCGTCGTGATGTAGAAAAAAGCAATATTGAGCCTTACATGGAAGTTCATAAAGCAGAAAAAATCCCTTCGGTTGATGACTACCGTGATATTCCAGGACTGGAAGTAAAGCCTCCCGATGTATGGCGCTATTTTGTCAGAGTTAAAACCGATGTTCTTGGTCGCTTTATAGAAGATAAAGGTTTGCAGGATATGGATCCGCAAAAAGCGGAAGATGAGTTTATCTATCAAAATACTTATAAGCTCAACCAGAAATTTTATTCCTCACTTGGAAAGCAGAGAGCTTTTGTTCTTTCTCACGGCCGCAATATAATGATTCTTAAAATAGTCGGCTACGCGGAAAAGGTCGCCCAATACTACCTGTTAGATGATTTTAAGGCTCACGGCTGGATAGCACACCAGCGCTTTCCTACAAAAGGCCGGGTATGGCATCCGGGAGGCGCTCATCCTTTTATCGGACTGGATGAAGCACTTGTTCACAACGGTGACTTTGCGAACTATCATGCAGTAAGTGAATATCTGAAACAAAATAATATATTTCCGCAGTTTTTAACCGACACCGAAGTTTCGGTTCTTATGCTGGATCTGTTAAACAGAACATTTGAATATCCTATGGAATATATTATTGAGGCTCTGGCACCGACATCCGAATATGATTTTGACCGCTTACCTGCCGAAAAGCAGCATATATACAGATATATTCAGTCCAATCATATTTTTAACTCACCGGATGGTCCGTGGTTTTTTATTATTGCCCGCAATGATTTTTATAATAATCAGCTTCAGCTGTTAGGCATTACAGATACGGCCATGCTGCGTCCTCAGGTTTTTGCCCTGCAGGAAGGAGAAGTGCAGATAGGTCTCATCTGCTCGGAAAAACAAGCTATCGACGCAACACTTCAAAGCCTTGCAGCCGAAGACAGCCGTTTCTGCCCGGTTGCCGATAAATACTGGAATGCGCGTGGTGGAAGCGCCACAGACGGCGGATCATTTCTTTTCACAGTCAGAGATAATGGAAAAGGTACCGGCGAAAAAGAACTTGTATGCACCAACAAATTTGGGGAAACAGTCGATGTCCCTAAAGATAAAATTCCCTGCAATATGACTATAGACATTTCATCTCATGCGGATGCCAAAGATATTTCGCAAGAAATTGAAAATCTATTTTCAACTAAAGATCCTGCCGCAGTTACCACTTATGTTATAGCAAATATCTCTTCCTGGGATTATGAAAAATTGAGAATTGCCTGCAATGAAATGGTTAAACTTGCAGGTATAAATGATGATAACGCTTCGAAAGCAATATATGTGTTAACCACACTAAATGATCAGCTTTATCCGGTTGGTATAAAGAAACGCAGTTGGGTGCTTAATATTATAAGAAACAGCCTTACTCTTCTTTTTAAAGCGGTAAAGAATTTGGATAGTAAAGATTCCGGCATTTACCGCCACATAGACTGGGATACCCGCTTATCAATTCGGGCACCCAAAGTTGACGAGAAAATTCTGATAATAAATGCAAGAGATTTCACGCCTGAAGGCGATGATTGTGATGCAAGACTTATATGTGCGGCATATGAGCTTGGCTGGAAACAATTTATCTGCTACGGCTATAAGGGCCAGAGATTTACAGGATGCGGCTTAAGTGATGGCGCAGATGGTGTAAGAATTGATGTATACGACAGCTCCGGTGACTATCTTGCTTCAGGAATAGATGGTCAGGAAATATATGTGCATGATAATGCCCAGGATCAATTGGGCCAGATTATGAAAAGAGGAAAGCTTGTTGTTTACGGTGATGTAGGGCAGACTTTCATGTATGGGGCAAAAGGGGGAAATGTATTTGTTCGCGGCAATGCGGCAGGGCGTCCTCTTATAAATGCCGTAGGTTCTCCAAGGGTAGTAATTAACGGGACATGTCTGGATTACCTGGCAGAATCTTTTATGGCCGGTGACGCTTTAAACGGCGGAGGTTTTGTTATTATAAACGGCCTTGAGTTTGATGAAGACGGTAATGCTAAAACATTGGAAAATCCTTATCCGGGTTCAAACCTGTTTTCTCTTGCATCCGGCGGAGCAATATATATCAGGGACCCTTTTAATAACTTGGTAAATGAACAACTAAACGGCGGTGAATATGTCGATCTTAGCCCTGCCGATTGGGATCTTATAAAGCCGTATCTGGAAGAAAATGAAAGGCTGTTCGGAATCTCTGTAGAAAATGATCTTCTTACTGTAAACGGTGAAAGAAAAGACTATAGCGAAGTATTCCGCAAAGTCATGGCAGCAAAACTTGATGTGCTCGCTATAGAATCTGTTGCCTCGGAAGAGTACGGCGTAGACTGGGATGAAGAATAGCAGAGTCTTGATTATTTGATTTTGTTCAAACAGCATTTTTTATATTTTTTTCCACTACCGCAAGGGCAGGGTTCATCCCTGCCCACTTTTGGAGTATCCCTTTTTCAACGGAGCCAGTTTCAAAACGTCCCATTTTAGCCGATCTCTGCGTTGGGCTCAAATTTATATATAACCGGTTGCCCCCTTCAACTGGAGAATACTCACTTGCTATCTTTTGCCGCTAAGAGCTTTAATCCTTCGGTTTGTTCTAAAAACAGCTGCATATGAGGATAGGGAATCTCGATACCCGCTTTGTCCAATGCACGTTTGCCTTTTTCAGTATATTCCCACAT
>Ga0180007_10001623_pt1 | contig 29300 bp, 29 predicted proteins | sample MM_PC_MetaG_FD_121122 | JGI IMG/M metagenome (GOLD analysis project Ga0180007, IMG submission 121122) | Groundwater microbial communities from the Aspo Hard Rock Laboratory (HRL) deep subsurface site, Sweden - MM_PC_MetaG | ecosystem: Environmental > Aquatic > Deep subsurface > Groundwater... | reverse complement strand
CGATGACGCATATTTATTTCTCCTTTTTTGGCGGCCTGCCTCTTTTCTTTTTCGGCTTTTCTTCTTCCTCAACTTGTTTTTCAACTTTTACCGTTTTTTCCACCTTTTCTATCTTTATTTCTTTTATCTTTTTTTCCTCTGTTACATTGCCTGTTATAAATTTAAAATGATCTAGTAATATATCAGCAGCAAATTTATAAGCCTCAATAGGTTTAATTGTGCCGTCAGTTTTAATACCAAGTGTCAATTTATCGTAATTAGTAATTTGACCAACACGAACATTCTCTACATTAAAATTTACATTTTTTATTGGTGTAAAAATAGCATCAATGGCTATTACTCCCAGCTCCAATTTATTTTTTTCCATGCTTTCTACTGGTAAATACCCGCGTCCAGAATCAATAAAGAGTTCCATTTCTAAATCGGCTGATTTATCAGTTAAAGTGGCGATATGGGCTTCAGAATTAATAATTTCTACCTCACTTGTTGCTTTTATATCTTTGGCAGTTACAACCTTCTCTCCTTTAATCTTTAATGATAATTTTGTTTCACCTACGCCATGCAGTTTAAATCTTATTTTTTTTAGATTAAGGATTAATTCTACCACATCTTCTTTGATATGTGATAGAGTGGAAAATTCATGAGTTGCACCTGTAATTTTTACAGCCACAATAGCTGAGCCGGGTAGGGAGGAAAGGAGTACTCTCCTCAGTGCATTGCCGATAGTCATACCGTAACCAGGGTAGCAAGGTTCAACAGTTATTAATGCCTCGTTTGGCGCTGTATTTTTGATTGCCACTTTAGATGGCAATGGAATATTTTCCATATATTTATCTCCTATTTATTAATAAAATATTTAATTTAGCGGGAATAATATTCAATGATTAAAGCGACGTTAATATCTTGTTTTACCTCTTCTTCCGTAGGTTTACTAACAACCTTGGCATTTAATTTTTTTACATCTAAAAAGGCAAGCCAAGAAGGTAGCGTTTGCTTATTTATGGCTTTTTGTATATCGATAAAATATGATGTGTTTAATTTTGATTCTTTGACGTAGACTGTATCTCCCACCTTGACTTGACAAGAAGGAATGTCAACCTTTCGATTATTGACAAATACAAATCCGTGCCTGACAATCTGACGAGCTTTGCCTCTAGATTTTGCTAAGCCTAATCGATAAACAACATTGTCAAGTCTTGTTTCTAGTAAATTAAGTAAATTATAGCCAGTATCGCCTTTATGCCAGATAGCTTTTTTATAATAATTACTGAATTGTTTTTCCAAAACACCATATTTTTTCTTTGCCTTTTGCTTTTCCTGTAGTTGTAGACCGTATTCAGTCTTTTTTTGAAAGCGTTTTTGACCGTGATAACCTGGCGGATAATTTTTTTTAACCATAGCGCATTTTGGAGAAAAACAGCGTTCTCCTTTTAGAAATAATTTTTCGCCTATTCTTCGGCACTGTTTACATTTTGGATTTAGATTTTTTGCCATATTAAACCCTTCTAATTTTAGGAGGCCGCGGGCCATTATGTGGAATAGGTGTTAAATCCTTGATTGATGAAATATTAATTCCGTTTGCATAAAGCGCCCTGATGGCTGCTTCCCGGCCAGCACCGACTCCTTTGACAAATACCTCAACAGTTTTTAAACCAAATGGCTTCACTTTTTCAGCGACGTTTCTGATGATCACACCGGCAGCATAAGGCGTGGCTTTTTTTGGTCCTTTGAATCCAGAGGTGCCAGCCGAAGACCAGGCCAAGGCATTGCCCAGTTGGTCTGTGATCGTAATTATAGTATTGTTATAAGTTGCTTGAATATAGGCACGGCCTTGCTGGACAAATTTTTTTCTTTTAGGACCCTTTACTATTTTTTTGGATTTTTGTTCTATCTTTTGTTCTACCATAAAAATTTAAATCAAAATATTTATGTTTTTTCAGCGGCTGGACGGCGACCAGAACCCATTGTTTTTCTGACATTCCCCCTAACAGTACGATTGTTTGTTTTGGTCCGTTGACCTCTCACTGGTAATCCTCTAGTATGTCTGATACCTCGATAAGATGTAATTTCTTTTAATCTCTTTATATTCATTAAAATATCGCGTCTCAGCTCACCCTCCACTTTATGTCCTTTCTCAATAATTTCACGTAAAATATTTACTTCTTTCTCTGATATATTATAAGTTCTTGTATCTGGGTTAATATTTGCCTGCTTTAGTATTTTATTAGACAGACTTCGGCCAATACCAAAAACATAAGTTAAAGCTATTTCTATTCTTTTGTTTTTGGGCAGGACCACCCCGGCTATTCTTGCAGCCATTTTATTATATGTGATAATTTTTATTAATTTATAATAAAATAATTCTTTTAAATTCGAAGCACGAAATCACTATCAAAATTTCTAATCACGAATTTCTAATTACTAACTCACTAGTGGCTAGTGGCTGTGAGCAATTGGATTTAGGATTTCGTATTTTGAATTTTTCAATTAGCCTTGTCTTTGTTTATGTTTTGGATTACTACAAATTATATAGACTCGTTTTTTACGTCTAATCACTTTACATTTTTGACAAATTTTTTTTACAGAAGCACGAACCTTCATAAATTACAATGTTATTATGCACCACGAATCTATTATCACGAATATCACGAATTTAACCCCATCGGCGACAAAAAATATTCGTGAAATTCGTGTGATTTTATTCGTGGTGTATAGATTCCTTAGTATCTATAAATAATCCGACCCTTGGTAAGATCATAAGGAGTCATTTCAACTGTCACCTTGTCACCATTTAGAATTCTTATTTTATTCATTCTCATTTTACCTGACAGATGAGCCAATATTTCGTGACCATTATCCAGCCTAACTTTAAAATTAGTGCTGGGCAGTAATTCCTCGACTACACCAGCCATAGTCAAATACCCCTTTTTTGATTTATATTCGTTTATTGTATCTTCAGATGTTTTTTTACCTCTCATGAGTTTATCAAAAAATTCTCGCATGATAGGCAAGAATTATTTAAAATTTATCTAATTTAAGCGACATTTCTTGCCTAAGTCTTGATTTACAAATAATGTTAAATTGATTATATAATAGTAGTAAAAAACTGTCAAATTGAATTTTTTAAGAAAGAAGGAGCTATCTTTTTGATTGCTCCTTATATACAGGGGGGTAAAATAATTTAGTTTTTGGTCTAACCACCTATTTGTTCTTTTATTCTTTTATCTCTTTTTAAGGCAGTTTTTTCTACTTCTTTCTTTTTTTCATCTCTTTTATTTTTAACTTTCTCGTAGAAACCTTTTCTAAAAGCATCTTTTTCTTCAACGGTAGTACAGGCTTCCAGCCCTTTATTGAATTCTTTTTGTTCATCAGAAGAGAAAAGTGTAACTTCTGTAGTTATTTCTCTATATGAAGTCAGTCTCAAAATACCTTCCTTTGTAAGTAATTCTTTAAATTGACTTAATTCCTCCCAAGTGATTAGAAAATTAGCATGCTCCTCTAATTCTTCTGCTAATAGTGGTCCCATCCTGTTTAGATCGATGATATTCATTCTCTGCCAACATTTTAACATTGCCAGAGCAATTTCTCCCATTCTTGATTTTTTCATATTTTTCACCTCCTCATAGATTTCTAATGGGTTTTTTTAATTTTTAAGTTAAAGAACTTATGTTTAGCTAATATTAGCAAATCCTTATATATTTGTCAAGATGTGGCATAGAGGCCTTGACTACACTATTATGTCGCAGTATAAATTCTGCGCTAGTGGTTTTTTTCTTTGATCTTGGGTATAATAAAAGATTTTTTACTCCACTGTCGCCTTAATTCTCCTTATACCAGCGCTGGATGACTTCTCTGACAGAATTTTGAACCTGCCAATTTGGCCTGTGTGTTCAACGTGTGGACCGCCGCAAATTTCCTTAGAATAATCGCTAACTGAATAAACTTTAACCTTTTCCGGATATTTTTCTTTGAAAAAAGCCAAGGCACCTATCTTAACAGCTTCTTCATAAGGCATTTCTTGAAAACTAACAGGTAGATCATCTCTAATTTTTTGATTCACTAAATCCTCAACCCTTTTTATTTCCTCATCAGTTAATTTTTGAGGATGCGTGAAATCAAAGCGCAAGCGCTCTTTATTAATATCAGAACCTTCCTGCTTGACGTGATTACCCAGAATATCGCGTAAGGCTTTTTGCAGTAAATGAGTAGATGTATGCAGACGAATTATTTTTAGACGGTCTTTTTCGGGTATTTCTTGGCTAGTCAAACCATGGCCACCAAATTTTTTCTCGGCGCCAGATCTTGATAACTTTTTATGCCTTTCTAATTCTTTTTGAAATTCTACTTCATCAAAGACAAAACCCTCTCTTTTTAATTTCTCTGGCGAAAGTCCGTAAGTAGAATAAAGTAGGAAAGCTTCGGCTGGTGATATCTCTCGGCTGGATGGACCGACTATATCACTAGTCTGTTTTTCTCGTTTCTTTTGAGATATTTTTTCTATCACTTCCTTGACCTCAAGTTGTTGTATTTTTTTGTAAGCTTCTTGTTCCCTAATAAAATTGTCGGCTATTCCATCTCTTCTTTTTAATAAATATGGATAAGTTGAATGATATATTTCCAAAACTTTATCAATATAGTGTAGCCAAGAAAAATTCGGAAATAGAAATTGGTCAGAAGCACGGCGGAAAATTCTTCTTAAAATATATCCCTGTTCTTTGTTACTAAATAGAACGCCGTCGTATATGAGAAAAACTGCGCCTTTAACATGGTCAGCGAGAACGCGAGATCTTACCAAATCTTCAATTTTTTGCAGTTTGCCAAAGGCTGTATCTCTAGCTATTTTTTCCATCAAAGATATGAAAAGGTCAGTTTCATAAATATTATTTTTTTTCTGGACAACTAAAGCCAGCCTTTCTAAACCCATGCCAGTGTCAATGTTTTTGGTTGGCAATTCTTTGAGCTTGCCTTTTTCATCTATATTGTATTCCGTGAAAACCAGATTCCATAATTCCATAAATCGGTGGCATTCGCAATTCGGGAGGCATTTTTCGTCTTTGTCGCAAGGTTTACCAGTAAAATCATAATGAATCTCTGAACAGGGGCCGCATGGCCCTGTTTTGCCAGTTGGTCCCCACCAATTGTCTTCACGGCTATAACCTCTGATTTTTTCTTTGGGTAAACACTTTTCCCAGAGCTTGCCTGTTTCTTTATCAGCTTCCACTTGTTTATCGCCTTTAAAATAAGTGGCCCATAATTTTTTCTTATCAATTTTCATTTCCTTAATTAAAAACTGCCAGGCTAAATCAATCGCTTCCTTTTTGAAATAATCAGCGATGGAAAAATTGCCAAGCATTTCAAAAAAAGTGTTGTGCCAGGCATCACCAACCTCTTCGATGTCAGAGGTACGGAAACAGCGCTGGATGGAAATTAAACGCCGGCTCTTAAAGTCTTTCATGGGATCCTTAGCTCCAATAAAATAAGGCTTAAACTGCTGCATACCGGCTGTTGTCAACAAAACAGATGGATCGCCATGAGGAATTAAAGAATATGATTCTATTAGCTTATGCTTGTTTTTAAGAAAAAATTTAACAAATTTCTCGCGGATTTGTTGGTGCGTCATATGGTTAAATTATAGCAAAATACACGGTTTAGGTAAATAAATACCAGATTTACTAAAAAACCACTGGAATATATTCCAATGGTTTAACTTTCTTTCTTTTCTTTTTCCAGTCGTTGTTCTAGATTTTTGATTTTGTCTCTTAATTCTGCGGCTAATTCGTAATCTTCTTTATAGATGGCTTCTTCAAGTTCTTTTTCTGTTTTGACTTTTTCCTCGATTAAAGGATTGCTAGGCGTAATTGTAACTTGGTGAACAGCTTTTATTTCTGTTAAATCGCTAGGAATATAAACTTTTTCATTTATACCACAGACGCGTATGTAAGCAGGTAAAAGTGTTGAAATAGGATCAATAAATCTTTTTTTACACTTAGGACAAAGTGGTGTTTCTTCGCCTTTTAGCCAGACAATTTTATGGACAGCTTGATTATAAAAACACATGTGACAGCGCATTTATCCTCCTTTTAAACCTCCTCGTTTTTAAGGATCATGTTTAAGTTAATCTTATATTTTGTCTAATTATTTGTCAATATAAAAATTATTTTGTTTTATAAAACATTATGTAGTTACCATCACTTAATTTTATTATTGACGGGTCAGCTGTCACCATACCTAAGTCAGAACGGAAGGAGCCGACTGGTGCGCCGAAGCGAGTCCCATCTGTAGAAGTAGCAATATTAATGCCAGCGGTGTAAAGATAGTATTTGTTATTATCATAAAATACATCTGGCACGGCGCCGCCTTGGTAAGCCATTCCTTCTTCATTAAAGTTTAAACCATCTTTGGAAGTAGCGGAAAAAACAAGATTTTTTTCCACATCGCCGACGTACATTCGCCATGTCTCCCCTACTTTAACCACATCTGGATCAAGAATGCCTTGTTTGGCAAATCTGACGCCTTCTTCTTGGACAAAACGTAAGCCATCGCTAGAAATAGCCGAGTAAATCTTATTAATTTCGCCAGGAGTTTCGCGAACATTAATGTCAAAATAATACATTCTAATCCGTCCATCCTCAAGCAAAAATGGCGCTGGATCAACTGGTACCTTGTTGTCAATACCTTCAAAAGTAACAACGGTCTTTGGCGTCCAGGTTTGACCATTGTCAGTGGAACGAATCAAATCAATTTGCTCTGGTTGTCCATCTTCTGTAACATCAACGAAATATATATAAATAACGCCATCCTTATAGATGGCGCCGGGCACAGAAGCGTGTTCAGCTAACACTTTTTTAGAATCAGTCCAATTTAATAAATCTGCGCTGTTTGCGTAAGAAACCTTGTCGCGATAAGGTCCTTCAGTCATTGTTGACCAGTTATATTGCGCGGACTTTTCAGACTTATTAGTTCCTTTTTCTTTTTCGCATGGTTTAGTTGGCATGGCTGCGGACGGATTGCCATGCTTCACCCACTGGCCATTTTGGCAAATCCAGGTGTCTTCTGGGCCGCCAATGATAAAGCGGATGCCTAACCATACCACGGCTAAAACGACAATAGCAATTACTAAAATGAGAATATTTTTTTTCATAGATTTTTATTATTTATTATTAGTATATAATTTTCCATTTATTACTCTTGACAAGGAATGAATATTATGATAGTATATGGAGTTCACGGGGGCAATTATTTTGCACCTTTTACAAAGCTATGAAAGGAGGTGAGAAGCATGGCAAAAATTAAAGAGACTGATCTTGAGTTGTCAGAGACAAAGCTAAACGAAGCTTTTTCCGTTTGCACTATAGCTTGGGCAATCCAAGATATCGGTTTTAAAGGCCTTAAGCAGAGACTCGGAGAACTCCTCAGGCGAAAGGGCGTTACTGGCAAAAACCCCATAACGCGTGCTAATCTGGCTAAATTAGTTCTTAAGGGTATGGATCTTGCTAGAGAACTCATCGAGGATGAATTGGCCGAAGCGGAAGAAGAGGCAAAGAAAAAGAAAGGAAAACCAGAGTAAGTCTAAGGCTCGCCTAATAAGGCGAATCTAGAGAACAAGAATCTGGATATTTCCTTGAGCGGGTAGTTGACCTTGTGTGATTTACTTCACTACAGGACAATCACTACTCGCTCTTTTAATTTATTCTATATTTTAAATTATAGATTAATCACTCCGCCGCCCAGCATTTCTTCGTCTTGGTAGAAAACTACTGACTGGCCAGGCGTAATAGCGCGTTGGGGACGCGTGAAAATTATTTTAACTTGTCGGATCTGAAGATCCGACCTACCCGCAATTTTAATTATAGCAGACGCATCAGGCGTGCGATAGCGGATTTTTGCTTGGATTTTGGCTGGCAGTTTTGGTGGATGGCCAGCTATCCAGTTAATCTCTTTGGTAATCAGTTCTCGGCCAAAAAGCGCTGGGTCGTTTTTTTTGTTCGTCACATAAACCACATTACGCTGGGAATTAATTTTGGTCACGTAATAGGGACCGCGTCCACCAATCCCCGCTTTTTGGCCCACGGTATAAAATGCAATACCTCTGTGCTGACCAATGACCTGTCCATCTATCGTGATAATCTTGCCTGGTTTAGTTTTAATCCATTTGGCCAGAAACTTTCTAAAATCCACTTGGCCAATAAAACACAAACCTTGGCTATCCTTTTTCTGCCAGTTGGCTAAGCCAGCACTTTTTGCGATTTGTCTGACTTGCGGTTTACTGTAGTTGCCGATCGGAAAAAGGCAGTGCGCCAGTTGTTTTTGTGTTAAGACGTAAAGGAAATAGGATTGGTCTTTATTTTTATCCTTAGCTTTTAGAAGTTTGAATTGATTGTTTTTTCCGTCCGAGGCGGATCCGCCTTTGGCGGATGTTTTTGATTTCCTAACATAATGGCCAGTGGCCATAAAGTCAGCGCTAAAGGTTTTGGCTTTTTTTAGAAACAAGTCAAACTTGATTTTTTTATTGCACATAATGTCAGGATTCGGGGTGCGGCCAGCTTTGTATTCAGCCATCATATAGTCAAAAACAGCTTTTTTATATTCCTTTTCCAGACTAATGGCGTAGAAAGTAATGTTTAATTTTTGGCAAACCGCTTGCGCGTCCCTCATATCCTCTTCCCAAGGGCAATGTGTTAGGCCAGTGGGGTCTGACCAGTTTTTCATGTAAATGCCAATGACATCATAACCCTGTCTCTTCAATAACAAAGCAGCGACAGATGAATCCACGCCGCCGCTCATGGCTACGATGACTTTTTGTCTTTTTTTAAGCATTATTTTTTATAGACTCTCAATAACCTCTTTGAGGTCTTTCATTAAATCAGACTGATATTCCTCGGGAGTTATTTGGGATACGGCTAGTAAAGCATTAAGAGGCTTATGCTTGCGGATTTTCTGATATTTTCGCGGGTAATTCCACTCTAAACGGCCTCTAGTCAGGATGAATATATTACATTTTTTCAGATATTCTATTTTTTCTTGTTCGGAAAGATTTTTTTGGCCGGCTAATTTATCCAGTATAATTTTGGCAGTTACACCGACTAGTGCATCTTTATCCAGCATCACAGCGTACTGTATGTTAAACATTTCCAGGAGATAGACATAGACATCAACATTTGTTTTGCCAAAAACATAAATGACTTTTATTTCTTTTTGTCCTTTATAAAACCTGTTAATTAACCCCCTCATCAAAATTCTGTCAGAGACCCCCTCGACAATTAAAACTTTGTCAGCCAGAAATATTTCGCAGTTATCAGCATTTAATTCCTGCACCAATCGTTTGTAATCAATCATTTTGCTTTCGATTCTTGGTGAATAAACCCTTGTTCCTTCTTTTTCCCTGATTACCCTAAAAACGCGGTGCAAGTTTTCTGGATGAATAAACACAGGTGAATGGGTTGTAAAAAATATCTGGTTTTTCAGATCTTTTGCCTCTAAAACTGTCATAAGTTTTTTCTGCATGGCAGGGTGGAGATGAATTTCAGGTTCTTCAATGAGCAAGACGTGATAATGAGGATGGAATAAATATAGAAGCATCACAAAAACTTGTTGAAAGCCAGCTCCCAGTCTTTCAAATGGTCTTTCATTTCCGTATTCTTCAATTATTACTTTTTCCATGAAAACAGGATTCAGATTAATTTCAGGGAAATACTGCTCGATCGTTTCTCTAAAAATTTTGAATTCTTTCGGATATTCAGTTAATAATTCTTCGTAGTCTTTTGTTAACTTGTCAGTAGGAATTGGCTTGGTAGCGCAAACACGAACCAAATGTTTACGAAAAAAGTTTTTAGCAGTGGCTAAATCAATTTCACTATTGTTTGATATAAATTTAGTTTCATAGCCATGTTTGATTAATTTTACCGTATCGCTTTCCTTGAGTTTCAACTCATGTGCCTCACGCTCTAGTTTTATGACAATTTCTATATCAGCCTTTTTATCAGCGAAGTAAGAATGTTTTTCATCGCCAATTGCAAAAATATTGATAGCGTCCAAAATATTTGTTTTTCCGGCATTATTCGGGCCAATAAAAATATGAATATGACCAGCTTCTTCCAGGTCAAAAGGAGTGGCAATGCTTTTATAATGGTCTATTTTGATGGATTGGATAATCATGATTATATTTTACTATGTTTTAAAGGAATTTTAAAGTATTTGTCTTGACATTATTTTCCGTGCTTGCTAAGATAGTCTAATAATTTGCACTTTGGAAAATTTTAGCATTTTGAACATTTGAACAATTTCAACGTTTAACTTTTTAAGGAGGTTGTTTTATGAAGAAGTTGGTGGTTTTCGCGGCATTGGTGTTTTTACTGTTACCGACAGTTTCGCAGGCTTCTGCTCCAGTGTGGGGAGGGACTGGTAAAACTTTGCCTAAGGGTTGCTGGTATTTTGAAAATCACTCTTTAATTTTTCAACTGGATGAAGCCTGGAAAGATGGGCAATGGGTTAGGTTGCCCGATGGACAGCAAGTTTTTATCCATATGAACCTCTCGCAGATTTATTATGGATTGTCTGATAATTTCACTTTACGACTGAATGTTCCTTTTTACTGGACTTTAGAGAATGGACTTAAACAGAAAAATTATCACCGTTTATTGGGCGATATTACTTTAGATTTTAAGTTCCGGATTCTCAAGAAAGCACGCTTATCCCTTTCTTTAATACCTGGGATAAACTTTGACAGTGGTGATAAACAGTTACAGCCTTTTGATTCAGATAAGACTTTCCTCGATTTATTTTATGGCTATAACCTTACCGCTGAATTGTTTTTCTTTGATATCCACCACTACCTCATCCATTGTGTTGAGACAGCTGACATTGATGATTATCTCCAATACAACTTTGCTTTGGTTGTTACATTAATTAGAAATGTTGATCTCTGTTTTGAATGGGACGGAAAATACTGGATGGGTAGCTTGGATGAGAAAAGATCCGTGGGCTTCTGTATGGGTGTTCAGTACTATTTTACTGGCAATACTCCCTGCGTGGAAATCTCTTTTAGACGTCCAATCAATAATAAAGGAGGCTTGAGGAATAAAGAAATACCAGATATATACTTCGGCTTTGGTTTTATGTGGAAATAATTTCTTCCAAAAATATTTTCATAAGCTCTGGCCTGAGGAACCAGAGCTTTTTTATTTGACAATTTTTTCCTTGATATGTTAGGATAATTCAATAACAGCTTGTTCTTTACATTTTTTAAACAACTTAAATGATTTCAACACTTAAACACTTTTAAAAGGAGGTTTTTGTGTCAGATGTTGCCATAAAGCCAATCTGGCGTTGGGGTAAATGGACACCATGGATAACCACAGTGTTTTTCTTGGCCTTGGGTAGCTTAATTGTTGCCTTAGCTCATGGTCAAGGCGAGCATTTTTTCCATGGCTATACTATCTGTTTGGGCTATTTTGTAGCTTGGGGTATTGCGCAATCACATTACTTCAAGGTAAATCAGGATACGCCGTATGTAAAAGGTCTGCTCATTTACCCACTCATAATAGTTCTGTCTATTATCTCTTATTATTTTGGTAACTGGGTATTTAAAGCTATCAACGTTCCGGTAATATTTGGCCACTTCACTTTTATCATGCTCGGATTTTTTATTTTCGGACTTGACGACTTTATTTTTAATGGCAGATTATCAAAATGGCTTAAAAGCGATTTTCTGAGATTTCTATTTTGGTTTCTGGTTATCATTGTGATCTGGATATGCCTTTTTAGCTTCGTTTTGAAAGAAGAAGAAGAAGCTCACTTTTGGCAGTTCTTCGGCATGTTCCAGTGGCCGATTGTTTGTCTGCTGGTTTACGCTTTATTAATTAGAGTTCCCGGGAAAACATTGAGTTTTGGAAGACAATTTCGTAATTTTCTTTTGTTATTCATTATTGGTTTAGTTTTTGCTTATTTTTTCAGAATTTTGAGCGCTAGTTGGCATGAGGTTTTGAATTACGGAACAGTCCCATTACTGCCTATAATAATACAAGGACTCTATTTCAGGAAATTGTCTTACATTTCCGAAAGGATTTATGCTGTAGGGGCGCTTTCTTTATGGCAGTTTATCTTATTTTTTATTATGATGATGACTGGAGTACTAGGAATCATGCCAGAAAAAATACATGATGGACCTATGTTACAGTGGTGTTTCACAGTGGCTATCCTGCCACTGGCTCACTACTGGTTCACTCGCTTTTGGGGGGTTAAAAAGGTTGTGGCACAATAAGAAAATATCTAAAAGGAGTCAATTTTCTGACTCCTTTTTATATTTTATAAAATTATTTTTTCTTTATACTTCTGGCGAATTTTATTAAAGTATTAACTTGTTTTCTGTTCGGATTTGCTGATTTGCGCATCCTTTTAATTCTGTTAATTGCTTGGTTAACGTTCTCACCTTTTAGTATATAATAAGCTACCACCATAGTGGGTGCACGACCATTGCCTTCATTGCAGTGGACATAGCATTTCTGTTTATGTTTCACCAATTCATCAATAAAACGAGCGCCTACGTGTAATTGTGTATGTGTTGGCGCTTGAAAATCCTTGACTGGCAGCCACAAAAAAGCACTTACCCCAGATGGTCTGTCCATCTTTTCTTTTTCCAGATCAACATCAGCGGCAATACCCATTTTGACCAGTTGCTTGAAATGTTTTTTGCAGCAAATGGCTGTTCCAATATAAATATATTTATTTATTTTTGTGTATGATAAATGTTTGACCATCAAAATCTTATCACTTGCTTTGGCTTTAAAGGCCTTAATGTATTAATAGGATTAGCCATTTCCTGATCGTCAGGCTTTGGCATGGCTGGTGGCTTTTGAATTGGCTCCTGGGGTCTTAAATTGGAAGTTGCCTCTCTTCTTTTATGAAAAGTGACTGGCTGGCGTGACAAGGCTTCTCTTAATGAAATTGATGGTTCCTGTGTTTGTAAGGGCACTGGCTCTAAGTTTCTTATCGCTGGCTTGGCAGCCTGTTTTACAGGGGTACTTTTAACTGGTCTAAAATTATCTTTGTGGGGGTAACCCTTACCTTCTTTTTTATAGGCGCTTTCGATTTGAGAAACAGCGAGGTTTTCTTCCTCAGCCGAGGCTTTGTAAATTTCTGCCACGCCGCTCCATCTAAGAATTTTTTCTTCAACCAATTCTTTCGGTTTGCTCCAGCGTTCGCGAGATACTTTTATTATTTTATCCTTATTCATTGTTCTGCCTTCCAACGGTGGCAATGTCGTCGCAGAAAATGGTTCTGAAGCCACGCCGTCAATCATTAGTTTCATGTACACATCGAATTTTGTAAGATTTAGCAAATCTTCCTCAGCAAATATAGGAAAAAATTCTTTAGCTAAGAATTCGGCATCAGCCGCACCGACCCTAAAACACATCATCGTGCCGATGTTGCCAAAAACAGCGGCCATCACTTTTTCATCTAATTGTTCAATGTACTGATGAGCAAGAATGAGATCTAAACGGTATTTTCTCGCTTCTGATAAAATACCTGAAAAACTTTCAGTAGCAAAATTTTGGAATTCGTCAACATAAAGATAAAAATCTTTTCTCTCATTTTCCAGTATATCAACACGGCTCATGACAGCCAATTGTATCCTTGTAATCATCATAGCTCCTAAAAGAGATGAGTTATCCTCGCCAATTCTACCTTTAGCTAAATTTAAAAATAGAATTTTTTGATTATCCATGATTTCTCTTAGATTGATTGTTGATTTTGGTTGGCCGACTATATTACGAATAATTGAGCTCGATAAAAACTGTCCGACCTTGTTTTGAATTGGCGCGATTGCTTCATTTCTAAATCTGTCATTGTATTCTGCAAATTCATCAACCCAAAAGCCTTTAACAATCGGGTCTGTAATTTTTTCGATGACTTTTCTTCTGAATTTTTTATCTACCAATAGTCTCGAAATACCTAACATTGTTGAGCCAGGGTATTCCAAAAGAGCTAAGATACAGTTGTTTAAAATATATTCCATACGAGCGCTCCAGACGCCCTCCCAAATTTTGGTAAAAACACCCATCAAACCAGAAGCGACCAAATGCCTTTGGGTTGGATCAACGCTCTCAAGTACATTAAAACCAATTGGATATTCAATATCAGCCGGGTCAAACAAAACAACGTCATTGATGCGATAGGATGGAATAAAATCAATAATTTTATCAATCAAATCACCATGCGGGTCAACGACGCAAACACCACGGCCAGCTCTGATGTCAGAGATTATCATATTTTCCAAAACAGTTGTTTTGCCCATGCCAGTTTTCCCGATTAAATACATATGACGTCGGCGATCATCTTGTTTGATACCGAATTTGCGCTTAAGATTTCTGTAATTTGTTTCAGCGAATAAAGTTATTCCGTTGTATACATTATTGTCATTTTCCATATTATGTATTATATATTTTATTCTACAAGCGGTAAATTACTCGGTGGTCCACCTTTGGCAGTAACTTCTTTTAGACCTGGTTTAGTTTGGGTAAATACTGATTCAACAGGTAGGGCCATTGGTGGCACCGCTCTCTTACTTACCGTCTTTTGAACAAGCGGTGCTTTCACTTCAAGTACTGGGAAGTGCCATAAGCTGGCGAGTTCTTCTGTATTCAAAATCAATTTCGCCCAACCTCTTTTCATGCTGCGATAGCGATAACCCCAAAGGATTCTTCTCTGTCGCCACTTTTTGCGATAATTAAGAAAGAGGTAATGAACAGTGGTACGGGCTTTTCTATGTACTTCAAAACCATTTAAATTTAGTGTGTTGAATTGCTTGACAGCACCTATTATAGCCTCATTGACCCTAGTTTTATCAAATACTTCTTTCCTGCCTATATAGATCATCCTTATTTTGGTAAAAAATCCTAGCTTGGCGATTTTATAGCCAATGGCCTCGACGATTCCTCTTTCGTCAGGAGATAAGTGTTGCATTAAAGATGGCCATTCTCTTACTTTTGTTTGTTTTTTCGCGGTGTCCATTTCACTAGGTGGAATAATAGAAGCAGTGATGGATTCACTTAGACCTTTGGCAATTTGACCGGGAAAATAGAAAAGATCAATACCTTTCTTGTCCTCTTTCTTGCCGATTAATTTTTTAATAATTCTGACACCTTCCTCTCGCCAACCATAGGGAGCGGGTGAAACCAAGATTTGAAACCAAAGTTGTTCGCTTGGTTTCATTCTGGAAAGAATTTCCAAGAAAGAAGCCATAGGATCTAGGAATTTCTGAGTTAGAGGATGTTCGAACTCCGGATAGGTTCTGATAGGATAAACATTTTTGTTCGAGAATCTAAACTCCGTGCCCCATAGATCGTACTCCTCATTGGGATATTCTAATGGTTTTGGTACATTATCAATATAATCCTGAACCTCTGTGATTTCCGCGTCAGGATATTGGGCATAGACAGCCGCTTCAATTAAATCTCTAAATTGACTGGGAGTACGAATCAAAAACTGAATAAAACCTTCAATACTGACAATTTCAAAGCTAATTGTGTGGGGAGTATATCCATCAATATATCTTTGTTGAAGATTACCTTTTTTATAAATTCCGTAGATATGGGAAAAAATATGCTCTACTGCTTTTGGACTTTGTTCGTTATTTTTCGGTATATCAATAGCCAGTAATGTATAAGGAAGTTTCATCGAAAATAAATTTCTTCGCCACTGCTTCCAACCTTCCCATAAACCCCAGATAATGATAATTAAAATAAGTACCCAGCCGTATAAGTGGGTAATCAGATACCACGTTGTCACCAATGGATTTTGTAACGATTCAGCACCTGTTAAATCTAGAGTTATATCCATACTTTTTACTATTAATTTAAGGATTAACTAGAGTATAATGACCTTCATCAAGTTTTTTGAATTTACCTTTATCAGTCAACGCCAGATGGATAGTATTTTTTTTGACTATTCGTTGTTTTAATATTTCCTCTACTAGCTCCTGACGCGTCATTGGCTTACTGGCTTTTTTTAAAATATTGACTAACACATCAGCTACCACGCCGGGTTCATAACCCCATTCCCGTAATGCATAGATACCGCGTCCGACCAATACATATTTATTATTTAGTATTAATTCATTGTGAACAGTCGGAGGATGAGCCTTTTTTTTATCAAAATTTATTTCATTAATACGACGAGTTATTTCAGTAAAATGTAAAGGCTTGCTATGTTTTTTCAAAACAAGATAAATTTTATCATTCATTCTTTTTGGAATTATACTGCCCCATTCGGATAACCCGTATTCGTTAAATGGATTTTTAGCTATTTTTTTACTTGTTTCCAGATAAGAAACTATTATTTCGGGAGTTAATTGATTTTTGTGCTCTTCAAAAAATTTTGTTTTTTGAAGACCATCGATAAGTTCATCAGTTTTCAATGGATAATTTTTTTCTCTTATTATTGTTAATAGTTGTTCAATAACTTGTTGTAAAAAAGAAATTGAAGCAAAATTTACATGCCACGAAGTGCGAAATTCTTTAGATGATTTAACATTTTTAAACTTATTTGTTAGCAGTTGTGAAAGTATGAATAATACACATTGCCTATTTAGATTAGAATCACCAGAAATATGCAGTAATGATTTTAGCAGTGAATCTTCTTGCATAATACCACCGTGCTGTTCCAATACTGAAGCTATTGTATTTTCAATAGGACTGATTAATTCTTTAAAATTTTTAAGTTTTTTTATTTTAGTAATAGCAGTACTTTCAATCTGCCTTACTCTTTCCCTTGTTACACCATATGATTTGCCAATTTCTTCTAATGTTTCTTTTTTCTTTTCAGTTAAACCAAAACGACGGCGCAGTACATCCTCCTCTCGACTAATTAGGTGTTTTAATAAATTAGTAACTAATTCTGCAGGATTAAAATGCTCAATTTCAGTAATTTGTTTTGAAGAAATAATTTTATCTAAAATAGAATTATGTTCTTCCATATGATTTTGTATTTTATTTTTTGATGCTTTTAGTATATCACACTTTTTAAAATGTGTCAAGGGGTAAATTTCCATTTTACAATAAAAAAACGTTTTTTAGTCAATAGATTAACAATAAAATAAGTAGTTAATAAATAACTACCCATTTTACTAGCGAAAATATTATACTCTATCTCGTCGATGTTTTATATTATCCCAAACAACCAGAAGCGGAGAAGCGACAAAAATCGAAGAATATGTACCAGAAGTTATACCAATGAGTAAAGCTAAGATAAAATATTTAATTGACTGACCGCCAAAAAGAAACAGAGCTAAAAGTACAAACAGAGTAGTTAATGTTGTATTAATAGATCTGACCAAAGTTTGATTGATACTGTCATTAATTGTATCTACGAATGTCCTATTATAACTAATTTTTAATCTTTCTCTAATTCTATCGAAAACAACAATTGTATCATGGACAGAGAAGCCTAGTATTGTCAGTAATGCAGTAACAAATAATGTGTCAATTTCTATTTTTAAAAAATGACTCAATATTGAAAATATACCGACAACCATAAATATATCGTGTATTAAAGCAATGACAGCGGCTATACCGTAAACAGACGAATGGACAGGACCTGTAGATACTTTGCGAAAAGCAAATGCAATATAAATAATAATCAAGATTAAAACTAAGATGATGGCGACAATAGCTTTATTTGTTAATTCCTTGCCAATTGTCGGACCAATTGCATCAAAGCTGACTTCATCTACCTTTTTATAATCATCCCTTATGATTTGAAGTATTTTTTGGTAAGTTTCGTTATCAATATGTTTTAATTTTATAGAGATGTCTTTCTCTCCCACTGGTTGTATTGTTAAATTTCCTAAATCAAGAGAGGATAACTTCTCCCTTAGTATTTGTGGTGTTGGTTTTTCTTCGTTAAAATTTAAGATAATCAAACTGCCGCCTTTAAAATCAATACTTAATGGCAGGCCCCAGAAAATCAATGATAAAATGCCCGGAATGAGTAAAATAATTGATAAGGCGAAAAAAATATTTCTTCTTTGAGTTATTTTATACATCTTTTGGCTCATTAGTAATTTTTTCTTTTTTGATCCCGAACCACCAGAGATTTTTTTCTAAATTCTTGTTGACTATTAATCTCAGGAAGGTTCTAGTTACAGTTATAGCAGAAAACATGCTTACCAAGATGCCAATGCCTAACGTGATGGCAAATCCTTTTATGATTGATGTGCCAAACCAGGCAAGAATAACGCATGTTATTAAACTAGAGAAATTTGAATCACGAATAGAAAGCCAGGCGCGCTTGAACCCATCTTCAACGGCAACTGAAAGTTGCTTACCCCCCCTTAATTCTTCCTTTGTTCTTTCAAAAATAAGAACATTGGCATCAACGGCCATGCCAATGGATAAAATATAGCCAGCGATGCCGGCTAATGTGAGAACTACAGGCCAAAGCTTAAATATAGCCAAGACAACTAATGTGTAAATAAGAAGTGCAACAATAGATAAAAATCCAGGTAAACGGTAATAAATTATCATGAATAAAGCAACAATCAATAATCCCAGTAGCCCAGCGAATAAACTTCTTTCTACTGATGTTTTACCTAAAGTGGCACCAATATTTTGTTGTGTTACCAATTTAATAGGTACAGGAAGGGCGCCTGCATTTAATCGCTGGGCTAATTCTTTTGCTTCCTGTAATGTGAATTTACCCGTTATCACTGCTGTTCCTTCTTTGATTGGTTCATTGACCTTGGGCAAGGAAATTGGAGCGCCATCGAGATAGATAGCGACTATCTTATTTACATTCCTTGTTGTTATTTCATCAAATAATTTTTTACCTTCATCATCAAATTCTAATCCTACTTGCGGTTCATTAGTGTTGGGATCAAATTGTACCTGCGCTCTTTTTAATTGTTTTCCCGATAGTCCTGTAGAAACAAAATTATATGGTTGCTGTTGAGGCTCTGTTGATTGTGTTATAAAAATGATATGACTGGCTTGTACTAATTTTTTGCCATCTTCTTCTTTTTCTCCTGTTTTTTTAATAATATGATAGCCATATTGTGTTTGGATTAATTCTGGATAAATATCACCAACATTCATTTTGTTGAAAATGACATCGTCAAATTCTGCCACCATCTGGCCCTGTTCAAAAAATCCTAAATCGCCACCCTTTTTATTACCCTCTTCATCAGTGTTGCCCGGATCTTCTGAGTATTGATTGGCTAATTCGGCAAAATCCTCGCCAGCCAAAGCTTTCTTTAAAACGTCTTCAGCCTTTTTCTTTTGTTCTTCGTTTATTTTTTCAATAGCCTTTTTTTCTTCATCAGTTAATTCATTTAGCGGCGCTTCTTCCTTGAATTCTAATAAGGGTGTTTCACCAATCATTTTGATAGCCTGATTAATATCTTTGATACCGGGTAATTCCACGATGACACGCCACTGATCACCTGACTGATTTGTCTGCACCAGTGGCTCAGAAACTCCAAAAGTATTAACTCTTCTTTCAATAACGTCTCTCACGCCGTCTAAGGCTGACGACTGGTCAGCTTTTGGTATTTGGGAGGTGTCTGCGTCATAGACCAAATGTGTACCGCCCTGCAAATCTAAGCCAAGGTGAATTTTTAATTCTTTGAAATATTTGCCTATTCTAATATCAGGGCCTTTGGGATAATCAACAAAGCCAGCTAGAATTGCTAAAATAACAATTCCCGCAAATATTAGCCAAATTTTTTTACGTGTGATCATATAAAAAAAGACTAGAATAAATTAGATCCTAAATCAAGTTCAGGATATTACCTAGTCTATTATAACAAATAGTTTTAGAAAAAACTAGTCATGGATAATTACCACAGTTCCAACTTCAGCCCAGGCATAGACCTTTGCCGCTCCATCGACTGGTAATCTTACGCAGCCATGAGATACTCTTTTACCTAGATGGTCAGCTCCTTCGTAAATTACACCGCCGTTTTTTAATTTCCAGAATGGCAGACCATGTATACCATGGCCAACGCTTGTTATCTGCATCCAGTAAGGCATATATAAGGCATATTTTCTGGAGTAAGCCTCCCTTGCTTTGTTTAATATCTTGAAGGTACCAAAGGGCGTCGGCATAGAGATTTTTCCAGAAGAAATGGTGTACTCACCTATTTTATATCCATTTTCGAAATATTGCATTTTTTGTTGTGAAATATCAAGATCAATGTATTTACGTAAATCTGTTCTTCCTTCAGCGATTCTTTTTCCTGGAGCAGTAATTATTTCCACTACTCCGTCGTTATTTATATCTGAAACGCTTGTGTACACCCCTCCTCTGAAGTCATCCTCATAACTTAAAAAATTTATTGAGAGCGGATCGCCGTTTGTTTCAAAAGCTCTAACTTGAGGTCCGCCGTTTGTATTCACGCTGGCTATAATTTCATCTTGGCCGTCAAAATCAACATCACCAGAAGAAATATTAGATCCGCCTTTAAAATCTTTTGGAAAAGCTAGAAAAAATCCTAAAATTTTATAATTTTCTGTAATTTTAGTAATTTTTACCCAAGCTATGTCATAATTTTCTACAGCGCAGACTATTTCATCTTTATTATCTCCGTCAACATCGGCGGCTGACAATTTGACGCCGCCTTTGAAATTTTTATGAAAAGGAAAATAGTCTAGATTTAATGTTCGGCCAATCCGATTGAAAATTCTTACATGTGGCCCACCGCCTGGCCCTGGCGCCGTAATAATTTCTTTAAGACCACCGCCGTCAATGTCACCAACAGCTATATTAACACCACCTTTAAAATCTTTACTATAAGCATAAAAACCTGGTGTAAACTTAGCATTTCCAAATCTATCAAAAATTCGAATAAAGGGTCCACCACCATATTTTGGCGCCGTGACAATTTCTGCGTAACCGTCATTATCCAGATCATCGCAGGCAATATTAATTCCTTTGTCAAAATTCTCATTATAAGCATAAAAACCTGGTGTAAATTTTGGGTAACCTCTTGCATCAAACGTTCTAACTTGCGGTCTGCCGCCCTGTCCGGCACCAGTGACTATTTCATTTTCACCATCGCCATTTAAATCACAAGTAGCAATAGAAAAGCCTCCATCAAAGTTCTGGTCATACGCTAAAAATGATTTTTCTATCTTTAATGTTTGACTGTCAAATATTCTTACTTCAGGCTCATTAGTGTCAGCAGCGATTGCTATTTTTGGCAGCAAAAAAAGAATTCCAGAAATAGCTAGAATTCCTATGAAAATGATAATATTTTTTGGTGTTTGTTTTGATTTCATAATGTATTACCATCACGAATCTATCCCGCGGTCGCGGGACGAATCAACACTAATGTCCTGTCATCAAAACTGTTAGCTATATTGCTAATTAGTAATTACTGTAGATTAGTGACAATAAATTAGTGGAGGTGTTACAATTGTATTCTAGCATATTTTTTTGATTTTGTAAACCCCGCACCTATTCTTTAGCTAATATTTTTATAGAGTTCAGGCTAAAAATAAATTCAAGAATATTTTAAAAGGTAAGATTATTTCGGGAATAGGTGCAGGGTAAATCCCTCACACTCATTATTTAAAAGAAAAGATAGTCCAAGCGGACTAACTCTTCTTATTACCACTTCAGGGTTACAGTTTATTATTCATTAACTATAAAATTTATAAATTTTTCCCGCAGCACTTTTTAAACTTCTTGCCAGAACCACATGGGCAGGAATCATTCCGCCCGACTTTTTTGCCGTCTGCTGTTTTGATATTGCCGGCAGCGGTTTGCGAGGTGCCTTGGATTTTTGGCGCCGAGGAGCCAGCTATCGTTGTTTCACCTTGGCTGGCTGGCTGAGTAATATCTTGAAAACCAGATGTTTTTTGCTGGGCTTCTTTGGCTGGCGCGGAGAGAACTTGCTGTCTTTCTGTCAAAGGTGTTTCTGCGACTTGTTTAGCCATCCCCACTTTGTAAATACTATATACAATATTTTTTTGAATATTTGCCATCAGATCAGTAAACAATTGATAGGCCTCTTTTTTGTATTCCACTAGCGGATCTCTTTGACCGTAGCCTCTTAAACCAATGCCATGCCTTAAGTGATCCATTAAATCTAAATGTTCAATCCACAGGGTGTCAATTGTGCGCAAATAAATAGCTTTTTCTATGGCGCGCATCATTTTTTCGTCGTTAATCCTTCTTTCTAAATCATCATAAGCTTCTGTTGATAATTTTGTAATGTATTGTATCAATGAAGTTCTGGCTGCGGCATCTTGAGCTTTGTCGCCAGCTTTCCCTCTGATATCTTCCATTTTAATCCTGTTTTCTAAGTTAATCGGATAAATAGTGTCAGCCACCTCGTAAATTTCATCTAAATTCCAGGTTGACTCGTCTTCAACGGCAGTATGATATGAAACAACTTGATCGATTTCATTTTCAATTAATTCAAGAATTTGCTTTTTTAATGACCCTTCCTTTTTCCCTACGCCTATTTCTAGGATTTCTCTTCTTTTTTTATAGATAACTTCACGATGTTTGTTAATGACATCATCATATTCAACAAGATGTTTTCTAATATCAAAATTGTGACCTTCTACTTTTTTTTGTGCTGATTCAATAGATTTTGAAACCATTTTATTTTCAATAGGCATGTCATCGGGCACGCCCAATCTGTCCATAACAACTTTCATACGGTCTGAGCCAAAAATTCGCAGTAAATCATCTTCCATTGAAACATAGAATTGTGATGAGCCAAGATCACCTTGTCTTCCTGAACGACCGCGTAATTGATTATCAGTTCTTCTGGCTTCGTGTCTTTCTGTACCTAAAACGTGCAAACCACCAAGGGACACGACTTTATCATGTTCTTTAACATCAGGCGGATTACCGCCTAAGATAATATCAACACCGCGGCCGGCCATGTTAGTGGCCACTGTGACAGCACCGAGCCTGCCTGCCTGCGCTAATATTTCAGCTTCTTTTTCATGATTTTTGGCATTTAAAACATAATGAGGTATACCCTCTCTTTCTAAAAGTTCATGAAGAAGTTCATTTTTTTCAATAGAAATAGTACCGACTAAAATAGGTTGACCAGCTTCATTTCTTATTTTAATTTCTCTGACAATTGCTTGTAATTTGCCAGGCTCATTTTTATAAACACTGTCTGGCATATCTTTTCTAATCATCTGTTTATTTGTCGGTACAATGACGACCTCAAGATTATAAATCTTATGAAATTCTTCTGCTTCAGTAGCGGCTGTTCCCGTCATTCCAGCTAGTTTTTTAAACATCCTGAAGTAGTTTTGAAAAGTAATAGTGGCTAAAGTCTGGCTTTCCTGCTGGATTTTCACGCCCTCCTTTGCTTCAATAGCCTGATGCAGACCTTCAGAGTAACGTCGGCCAAACATCAAACGGCCTGTGAACTCATCTACTATAATTACTTCACCATCTTTAACTACGTAGTCCCTGTCTTTTTTAAAAAGAGTTTCAGACCGTAAAGCTTGCTCAATATGATGGACAGTTTCAATGCCGCCAGCCACATAAATATTATCCAAACCTAACCATTTTTCCATTTTTGATATACCAGCTTCTGTCAAAGTGGCGGCTCTCATTTTTTCATCAATATTATAATCATCAGTTTCGTTTAATTTTTTAACAAGCTGGGCAAATTGATAATATTTATCAGTTGACTCCTCAGCTGGTGCAGAAATAATTAAAGGCGTTCTCGCCTCATCAATCAAAATACTGTCTACTTCATCAACAATAGCGTAATTTAAATCTCGCTGCGCTTTATAATCCAGAGCTGGCACCATATTATCCCTTAAGTAATCAAAACCAAATTCGTTGTTAGTGCCATAAGTCACGTCAGCCAAATAAGCTTCTTTTCTTGGTGCCGGACGCAAATGCGCTAACCTTTCATCAGCGGCTTTATCATCTTTGTAACCCAAATCTAAAATGAAAGCCTGCTCATGTGTTAGGCAACCTACCTTTAATCCTAAAAGATTTAAAGCTACGCCATACCAGCCAGTGTCTCTTCTGGCTAAATAGTCGTTTACAGTAACAATATGTACGCCTTTATCTGTTAACGCATTTAAATATGCTGAAATAGCAGCTGATAAAGTTTTACCTTCACCAGTTTTTTGTTCTGCTATTTTACCTTGATGCAGAACCATAGCAGCCATCAGCTGTACATCAAAAGCTCTTTGCTTGACAGTTCGCTTTATTGCTTCCCTGATAACGGCAAATGCTTCTGGAAGTATTTGGTCCAGAGTTTCGCCTTTTCTGATTCTTTCTTTAAATTTCCGAGTTTGGTCTTTTAATTGAATATCAGAAAACGTCTCAAACTGTTTTTCCAGCTGATTTATTTTTTCCACTGTTGGTTTAAACTCGTTAATAACAGCCTGATTAGCATCGCCAAAGATTTTGCTGATTAATCCCATAAGTTTATGTTGAAATGTTGAAAATGTTAAAATTGTTCAAATTGTTTCTAAAAAAATATACAGTTGGACTTTTTGAAGATTAGTATTAATTAGTGAATCCAACTGTATTTTAGCAAAATTAAAGGGTTTTTACAAGTTTCCAGAACTGCGCAGGCGTCTTATTCTTAGCTAATTTTTCCCATTGGCACAGTTCTTTTGAGGCGAAATCCATAATGTATTTGACTCTTTTTTGAGCCATAAAGCCAATCTTGTGTTTTGTAAAGAGAGAAGCAGCGCCATGACTGATAATTGGAGTATAAACATTAGAAGCTTTGATATAGGCTAGTAATAAAGCCGCGGCCTGGCCAACAATTTTGTCGTAAACAACTAATTTTTTGTATTTCCTATCAAATTTTTTTATAAAAATAATCAGTGGTTTTAAACCCCTGGCTTTGGATTTAAAAATTATTTTTTGGTCTTTGTAGACAATGAGATTCCAGTGACTCTTGACGAATTGTGGCGGGTTATACATTTTATTTAGAATTTATAATAGCTCATAAACAAGATTTATGAGCTACGCGCTGGGATGACGTTATTAATATTCTTTTCGCGTAGGCGGTAAATCTTGTTTACCGCCTTTTCCTATTTTTCCCAATATCTTTTTAATAAAATAACAATCAAGGGCACCAAGGCAAGCTGTGTCAAAATACCAATCCAGCCTAATTTAACCACACTGAAGATTTGATTTATTGGTCCGGCTGGATTAGTACCAAGAATCCAAACAGCCAAGCCTAAGCTTAATCGTCCAAATATCATGGCTATAATCAGCGACAGCCATAAGTTTAAACCCAATTTTTCCCGGCAAAAGCCAGTGACTAAACCGTAAGTGGCCAACTCAACAATGATTTGTGGCAAGACTGACGGCAAAGGCATCCCTGAAACAGCGAAACTGACTAAAGGAGTTAAGACGCCGACAATTAAACCAGCGCGCCATCCTAGTAAAAGCGCTGCCACGAAAACAAACAAATGCATGGGCAGAAAAGTTGGGCCAGCCAAATGAAATTGATGAGCAACTAAAGGCAGAGCGACAGCTAGTGCAACGAATAACACAGAGAAATTAATTAACTCTATATTTTTTATTTTTACAATTTGTCTTGATAAAGCTTCTGGATGTTGCATATTTTTTATTATTAATTTTTAGATGAGTTTTCTTGGCTGAATAAAGATAACCACACCACTTAAGAATGACAAAACTGCCATTAAAACAAAAAGTAATTCAAAACTGAATCGAGAGACTAAAAAACCACCCAGTAAAGCCGCGATAGCGCCGATTATATATTCCTTGGCTTCCCATAGTCCCCATTGGGAGACAAACTTTTTCTTTTCTAAATGCTTAGAATAACAGGCAACATAGGCCGGTTTATTAATGGCCGTGCCTAATCCTAGAATTATTTGAATTAAGAATAGTCCCAATTGTGTTGAAACAAAAATATAACCAACATAACCTAAAGCGACAATGAAATAACCAGCAATCACCCAGTATTCAGTTTCCCTTGTTTTTTCTTCTAAAGAAGAAAATAAAATAATGGCTATGCCGGTGACGAATGTAAATATAGCCCAGGAGATGGAGGTTGTAAGAATATCTCCTTTAACTTTTCTACGACAAAAATTGCATATATTGGACCAAGCATGCCGACTGACAGGGTAAAAATACTGTCAGCCATCAACAAAATTTTAAGAGGTTTGGTCATTAATTTAAAAGTTACGCTACAATCGTATTATTTTAAAGATCCTTAGATATAAACTAATGGTTATAAATCCCCTCTTTTTCTAATTGTTCAAATTCATCTTTGGTTATTTTTAAGCGTAGCTCTTTACAATGTTGGCCAAACTGATCTTTAAATCCCTCTTCATTAATGCCATCCTTGACCACACCGTCTAAATCATTTCCACGAAATTCCGGATCAGGCCGTAAGCCAGCTCTGATCAAACTTTTTATCGGTGCCTGGTTCTCAGGGGCGCAGGCGCCAGTGTAAGCGTCAGCTTTTAGATGACGAAAACTAAAAATTACCGAGCCCTTTTTTGTATCAGTGCCGTAGCCAGATACGCCCTTCTTGAAAACTCTTCCCGATTCCCATGTATTTTGATTTCTTTCTTTCCATTCATCCGCCTTCTTGGCATCCTTTTTGTACGGGCATTCGGCTTTATAAATCAATTCAATACCAATAGGCTCGTTTGTCTGGCTGTCATAAACAACAAAGGGGAAATATTCTCCCCAACCATTTATAATTTCTTCGCACCCCTCTTCAGTTCTATCTTCTTCGGTGAATTCAGTATACCGAATATGCTCTTTATCAGATAATAATTCATGTAATAATTCTTTATGTTCCGGTCTCATTCTTTCTAGTCTTACTTTCCCAAATTCCACTAATTCTGGTATTTTTTCTTTTTCTATTTTTGATAGATCTATATTATCGTCAGGATTATCAGGATGGAATTTTTCGTTTTCCATAAAATTTTTAATAAAAATTAATAGCCGTTTTATTTTAAATTTAATTTTACTCAGGAAACGATACCTCTATTTTAGCTAAATAACTGCGTGTTTCTTTCCAATAAAGTCTTTATATTTATTCCTTTTGCCTGTCCAAAAATTTAAAGGTACAGGAATCTTCCCTGAGCCCTGAGGTGCGTCAATGACATATGAAGGACAGGCCAAGCCGCTCAGATTTTTCCAAAGCTCTGTCATAATTTCCACTTCTTTTTCAAAGTCACAGATAAAGTGTTCCGCTCCTTTCACTGGATCACATCGGTAAATGTAATAAGGCCCGACCCCGATCTCCAGAAGTTTATTAAAAAGTTCGTATAAAACATTATAGTCATCATTAATACCTCTTAGAAATACTGTCTGGCTTAAAATTGGACAGCCCATTTTTTGAAATTTATTAATGACTTTTTTAGTTTGTGGCGTAATTTCTGATGGGTGTTCAAAATGAATAAGAATATAAACAGGCTGTTTTATTTTTTTTATTGTTCTTGCTAATTCCTTGATCTGGATATGTTCTGGGTCGCTGACAGGCATTCGCGTACCGATTCTGATTATTTTAATTTGTTTTAATTTACTGAATTCTTTTAAAGCATAAATCAAATTTTTTGGAACCATTAAAGGATCGCCGCCACTAAAAATAACTTCCTTCACGTCAGGGTGAGCTTTAACATAAGCAATCATGGCATCAATGTCTTTGTGATCTATAATACCTCTCATAATATCTCCGACTCTTCTTTGTCTAGTACAGAAACGACAATAAGCAGCGCAAGTCATTGTAAGTAGGACAAGGACACGGCCAGTGTATTTATGTATTAGTCCTTTTGTTACTTCATATTTATCTTCTTCTAGGGGATCATCAAAAGTGGGACAAAAAAATTTTTTGTCTTTTATTGGTAAATTAAAAAATTGTTTTTTAATAACCTCGTGTTTTTTGGCTAACCTTTTTAAATGGGGAGTAATTTTGCTGACACGCATAGTTCTTAAATATATGACTTTGTTTTGTATCTTAAACAGGCCAAATCAACTATTTTATTAATTAATTGACTATATTTAATACCCATTACTTCCGCTGACTCGGGGAAATCGCTGGGATAATAACAACCAATCGCTGGCAAGGGATTAATTTCAAGAACATTGGGATTTCCTTTCCTATCCAACCTTATGTCTATTCTGGATAAATCGCGACAATTCAAAACTTGAAAGGTTTTTAGAGCAATTTTTTTGATTAATCCCTCTAATTTTTTGGAAATCTTAGCTGGGCATTGATAATAATTATTGTTCCAGTCAAAGTCCCAAATATGTTTCGATTCAAAAGAATCAATGGGATTTGCTTTTTTGGGCAGGGCGCCGAAGCGCGGCTCAACTACAGGCAGGCACATAATATCTTCCCCATTGCCTAAAATTGAAACTGTAAATTCCCTGCCCGGTAAATATTCTTCTACTAAAACAGGTTGCTTGTATCGTTTAATCAAATTACTCATCTTTTGATAAAGTATCTTTTTGTCTTTGACAATGGCATCGTTGAAAATTCCTTTGCTAGACCCTTCAATGTTTGGCTTAACAAATAAGGGAAATTTCATTTTTTTGTCTAATTGTTGACCTTTGTTTTGAAATAACTGAAATTTAGCCGTAGGGATTTCATGATAAAGTAATATCCTTTTTGTCAGGGCTTTGTCTAAACAAATGGCCAACGAGAGCGGTCCAGAACCAGTATAGGGAATTCCCAACATTTCCAGCATGGCTGGAATTTGCGCTTCTCTTGATTCGCCTCTTTTTCCTTCTGAAATATTAAACACCAAGTCTATTTTTGATTTTATTTTTTTAAGCTTTAAATAAGCATTTTCATCTGCTTCAACGAGATATACTTTATGGCCGCCAGATTCCAACGCCTCTTTTATTCCTTGGATAGTATTTTTTAAATCAAATTCAGCTTCCTCATCTTCTTGAATGTCAGGCTTTTTTCTTAGTAAGTTGTAGACAATGGCGATTCTCACAAAAAATATAATTGAGTAAAAATTAGTACTTATTTATACTTTGTATTTTATATTTAATAATGTTATAAACAAGTTTGGCCGCTAAAAAATTTGGTGCTTCAAGGCCGGGAATTGGTTTCAACTCAACTACATCAGCGCCGACAAGATTTACCTTATGAGAAATCTTTTCAATAAATTCTATTACTTCTTCCCATTTTAAACCGCCTGGTTCTGGTGTGCCGACAGAAGGCATAATACCTGTATCCAAGCAATCAAGATCAAATGTTAAATAAACATTTTGCCCCAGACCTTTTATTACAGAGTCTATCGATGGCAATGTCGAACCTCTATAAATATTCTTAATTTTATTTTTCTTAATGTATATTTCGGATT
>Ga0180007_10001622_pt1 | contig 29372 bp, 24 predicted proteins | sample MM_PC_MetaG_FD_121122 | JGI IMG/M metagenome (GOLD analysis project Ga0180007, IMG submission 121122) | Groundwater microbial communities from the Aspo Hard Rock Laboratory (HRL) deep subsurface site, Sweden - MM_PC_MetaG | ecosystem: Environmental > Aquatic > Deep subsurface > Groundwater... | reverse complement strand
TCGGCGCCACCGAAACCGTCCCCTGGGACTACTGGCGCGACCCGCTCGCTTGTGTCGAGGCGATCCAGGAACGTGGCGTGACCGTCGTCGCCGTGGAGCAGATCGACGGCGCCACCGATCTGGACGACTGGCTGGTTCCCTTTCCCTGTTGTTTCGTGGTGGGGCACGAGGTCAACGGCGTGACCGCCGAGCTGATCAAGCGCGTCGACAGCTGTGTGGAGATCCCCATGTTCGGGGCGAAACGCTCCCTCAACGTCGCGGTCAGCTTTGGCGTGGTGGCATTCGCTGCGAGCCGGCAGTGGCGAAAGGCGATGCTGAAATGACATGGACGTCTCCTTGGCAGAACCCCCATTGGCTCAGAGCCGCCGCCGTCGCACGAGGGGATCTTCGCAATCGGACCGGGTCGGACCACGACCTCATCGTGCAGTTCGTCGAGGCCAACAACCGTCGGGTCACGGCGTGGCTCCAGTCTGATCCGACTGTTGATCGGCGCGTCCTTCTGATCCTCCCGCGATGCGTTCGCCGCCAGTGCTGCCGCCCCGGTCCGGGTGGTGAGCTCGCCCAGAGCCTCAACTGTCCCAGCTGCCAGCTTGGCGAGTTGGCGCGTGCCGCCGACCGCCGTCGGGTCCATGCCCTGGTCGCTTTCCGCAGCCAGCTGGCCTATGCCGCCGCCCGCCAGGAGAACCCCGATCTCATCATCGCCACCGCCTGCGAAGACCGCCTGTTCAAGGCACTCTCCAGTGTTCCGGATATCCCGGCCCTGCTGCGTCCGTTGACCGGCATGGAGCGTATGTGCGTTGGAGCCAGCATCGATCTCGAGTGGTGCGTGGACATGTTGGACCTGGCGAGCCGAGAGGAGACCGGACATGCCCACGAATCCCGTGCCGGCCACGGTTCGTAGCACTCCCTCTGCCTGGGTCGACGCCTGGCATCTGCTGCGCCCTCGTCAATGGCTGATCCTCACCTTTCAGCTGCTGGTCGGCGTTGCCTGCGCGGCCGACTGGAGCGCCGTGTTCCGTTCCGGGATCCCCTGGTCGCAGGCCGATCTCGCGCTCGGCTGGTTCGCCTGGGTCGTTTGTCTCAACGGAGGCACCCTGGCGTTCAATTCCGCCTGGGACAAGGACACGAACAGCGTCGCCTATCTGGAGCATCCGCCTACCCCACCAAGCTGGCTGGCGGCTGCCTCGTCGTGGTTGATGATCATCGGAGTCGGTGCCGGATTGTTCGTGAGCAGTTTCCTCGGACTCATCGTCGCCGCGTGCGCGGTGTTGTCCTGGGCCTACTCCCACCCGGCGATCCGACTCAAGGGCCTTCCGGGCGCCGATCTGGCTGTCAACATGGTGGGCTACGGACTCGGCACGACGCTGGCCGGGCTGACGATCGGCCGGGCCGCCGTCACCGGTTCAATTCCCGGCGTCGATCTGATCAGCCCCATCGACGGAGGCTGGTGGCTCGCGATCGGGTTCGGACTTCTTTTCGGTTCCTTCTATCCCATGACCCAGATCTATCAGATGGACGACGACCGCGAACGGGGCGACCGGACCCTGACCCTGGCCTTGGGCGCCCAACGTTCCCTTGATCTCGCCCTGGTGCTCGGCCTGCTGGCTGGTGGAGCACTGCTGCGCGCGGTGTTCCTCTGGGGCGGGCATTCCGTGTTCGTGGTCGTGACGGTGGCGGTCTGGGTGGTGCTCATCGGGAGCTGGCGCCGGGCATGCCCCCGGCTGTCGAACCAGGGGCACGCGAAACGTCTGGACTGGGCTCTCAGGGCCTGGGCCCTGGTGGATGTCGGCGTCCTGCTCGCCTGCCTCGCCTAGGCCGTCCGCCAGCGCCTGGAGATCAAGCCTGTCGGGCTCACACCCAGGGAATCGAACTCCTCCAGCACCCGGTTGATCAGGTGAGACTTTTCCATCTGCGGCAGAAAGGCGCTCTTGAATCCGTCGAGGATGATCTTGGCGAGCTGGGATGTCGTGAGTTGGTAGTGGCGGATGGCCAACTCGTACTCGCGGGTCACCGTGGTGCCCGAGACCAGTCGGTTGTCCGTGTTGAGCGTCACACGCAAGCCCTCGCTGAGGAAACGCTTGATCGGATGCTCCTCCCACTCCTGGATCGCCCGGGTCTGGATGTTGCTGGCCAGGCACATCTCCACCGGAATGCGTCGGTCGTTGACCCATTGCATCAGTTCAGGATCCTCGGCCAGATGGGTGCCGTGACCGATACGGTTGGCGCCGCAGTAGTGGATCGCCTGATGGATCGATTCGGGTCCGAACGCCTCACCGGCGTGGATCGTGACCGGCAGGTTGTGGTTCAGCACGTGGTAGAAGGCCCGGATGTGATCCTTGGCGGGAAAGTCCTTTTCGGCACCGGCGAGGTCGAACGCCACGACGCCACGGCCCTTCCAGCGAACTGCCAGATCCGCCAGATCCAGTGACGACTCAGCCGAGATGTGCCGGATGCCGCAGATGATCTGGCCGGTGATGATGCCGTAACGGTTTCTGGCGGCATCGAGGCCCCGTTGGACAGCGGCGACGCTGTCGTCGAGTGACAAACCCTGGCCCCCATGGAGCATGGGCGAATACCGCACCTCCATGTAGCGCACATTCTCGGCGTGGGCGTCCTCGGCCAGCTCGAACGCGATCCGTTCGATGTCATCGGCGCGCTGCATGATCTGCAGGGTGATGTCGAAGACCTTGAGATAGTCGACGAGACTTTCGCACTTCTCGCTGACCTGGCACACGGCGCGGACGTCGTCATCGGTGTTGAAGCCGAAGGGAAGGCCATCGCGGTTCGCCAGTTCCCGCACCGTGGACGGCCGCAGGGAGCCGTCGAGATGCACGTGCAGATCGGTCTTGGGTAGCGCCCTGAGCAGGGCTGCGTCGGGGGTCCATTCCACGGTCATGATCCACACCTCGTCCTTGGAGCCCAACACCCGGGTTTCCGATTGAGAACCCGACGACGACGACAGGAGTAGGTAAAAGAATCCTGAGCCTGACCGGAGTCAAGCTCAGGATATCCTTCTGCCGATACGGGCGACGTTTTCCGATCCGATAGGCGACTCATCATCGTTTCGGTTCACGGCGCTCCGCAGTCACGAGTCACGTCTGCTTGGGACCGCATCGACATTGGCTTCAGGCTGTTAGCCTTCCGCGCATGATGATACGTCATCCGACGCGATCTTGCAAGACTTCAACCCCTGTGTTGGACAAGGCTCCGGTGCCGAAGTATATTCTATTTGGCTATTCTACGAAATTCCCCGTGAGAAAGGGTTGCGGTCCATGATTAAGGCCAAGATCGTGATTTTCTTCGCTTGGACGATGCTTTGCGCTTTCGCCCTGACGACCTCGGACGTTCAAGCCCAGGACGAAGAACTCGGACAACTCGACGAAGTCGCGGAATCGATCGACTCTCCCGACGACGAGCAGACCGGAAACCTCGACCTCAGCGAAATGATCGATGCGTCCCGGTCGAAACGGCATCCCTACCTGTTCGCCGTCTCCGGGTCGGCGTATCATATGATCCCGATCAACATCCTCAAGGAGGAGGTCTATGATATCAACGACCTCACTTCGGCCGGTTTCGGGTTCAGCGTCGGCGGAAAGATCTTCATCCTCGACGGCCTGGCCCTGACTGTGGACTACCGTCGCGCGAAGATCGGTTTCGTCGACGACAAGCCCGGCCAGATGGCTCCGATCAATGCCATGCTGATCGACGGCGGACCCCGGCTCACACCGGACGGCGGCATCAAGATGGACCATGTCGCGATCGGCCTCACATCCTATCTCGGCGATAAGATGATGCCCGAGTCGCGCTTCAACTTCTACCTGAACAGCCAACTCCTGTTCTCCGACTGGTCGGTGACCGACGATGGCCGTGTCGGCTCCATCCTCAACTACGAGAACGAGCTGCTCGAGGGTAGCGACATGGGCATCGGCCTCGGCTTCGGCACCGAGTACGCGTTGTCCTCGAAGATCCAGCTCGACACGAGCCTGGTCTGGAACTTCGTCCTGACCGGCGACGAGGTCCGATTCGACGGTTTCGACTCCCTCAACCACAGCCAGTACTGGACCAACACCCACTGGTGGGGCTTGTCCCTGGGGCTGGTGATCGGTCTCTAGTCCGGCCGAAGACAATGACCGAGAAGGGCGGCCTGACTGCAGGCCGCCCTTTTTGTCGTTCGCCAGTCTCTTGCTGGATCAACAACCAGGCGAGTCGGTCTGAGCCGCGTACCAGATCAGGTCGGACAGGGGCAGGACGAGCCTGTCGTCCTGGACAGCGAGCAGTCCGTCGCGGATCTGTCCCAAGCAGCCGGGATTGCTGGTCACAATCAGTTCGGCACCGGTCTGGACCAGCATCGAGACCTTGCGCCGCCCCATGACCTCGGACAGATCGGGATGCTCCAGGGCATAGCCTCCCCCGCTTCCGCAACACACTTCGGCTTCTTCGGTTTCGACGCGCTCCAGTTCCGGAATCCGGTCCAGCAGGGCTCGAGGCTCGGTGACAATGCCCTGGCCGTGCCTGGCGTGGCACGGGTCATGGTACACAACCCGCAGGGGAACCGGCCTCAACGGCGGAAGGCCGCCCTCGGCGAGAACGACCAAGGCATCGACCACGGTGACATCTTCGGTCGCCAACGCATCGGTCATGGTCAATCCGCAACCGGCAGCTTCGACGACCAGACGACCACTTCTGCCCAGGCTCCCGGCCAGGGCCTCCCGAGTCGTAGCCCGACGGACTTCGGCGCGAGCGCTGCGCCCGGCGTGATCATCGAGGGCTCCGCAGCAGTCCTGGTTACCCGGACATTCGACACGCCAGCCCGCCGCTTCGAGCAGGGCTTTCAGGCGTCGTTGGGGCCCAGGGAGAAACGAGCGATTGGCGCATCCCTCCAGCAGAGTCAACGTGCCGAGTTCCGCAGCCGGACAGGGCAGGGGGCGAATCACAGTCTCGAGTCCGGTCAAGGCATCGAGCAATTCGCAGAGTTCGGTATCGTGATCCGCTGCGGAGGGACGGCTTCCAAGCAAGCGGACAAGGCGCCCGACAGGAGGGAGACTCGCCCCGAGACGGGAACGCCAGGACGGGCCCGCCACCGACCAGGCCAGGCTTTCGGCGAAGTCTCCGATCACCGCGAGCTGCGTCAGACGTTCGGGCGAGATGAAGGATCTGATGGGATGTTCGCGTCGGGCCAGTTCGCGTCCACGATCCAGGAGTTCACTCGGCACGCCGCTCGGACAGGCAGTCTCACAGCTACGGCAACCCAGGCAACGGGACAACGCTGTGAAAGTCTCGTCCTCGACGCCACCCGCCCCGGCCGAGATCAGATCGCCGATCAGCAGAAGGCGCCCTCGTGGCGAATCGACTTCGTTGCCGGTCGCCAGGTAGGTGGCGCAATGGGGCAGGCACAGGCCACACTCGATGCAGCGTCGCAGCAGGGAATCGAGTCGGTTTCGGAGCCCCGAATCGAAGTCGAAGGTCATCGCTCGCCTCCGCCCTTCAACAATCCATCCGGATCGAACACACGGCGCAAGGCGTCCAGGGGGCCGGACGGCTCGGGCGACGCAACAGCTGGTCCTGGCCTGAGAACATCCGCCGGACGCTCCCCTTTCGGACGCAACCGCAGGGTGACCGCCTCGAGGGTGGCCAGACGACAGCCAGTCGCGCAGATCAACCGGCCGAGATCAAGACCAGTCACGTTCTTGACCACCGGACGGCCCGCGTGGAATCGTCGCCCGTCTCCGGTGCGGGCCCAGACTTCGGTCACGTCGCCACGAAGATCCACGTCCCCTTCCAGAACATCCACCAATGGCCCGTCTCCATCCCCAGCGAGACCGAAGCCGCGACGCCCGGCCTGCTCCCGCAGCGAATCGAGAGGGGTGCCTGCCGGTGCGGAGATCATCAGGTCTTCGACGGCGACCACGATGTCCTGCGGTATCCCGGGGAAGTCGGCCGTCCCTGGAGCATCGGGGATCGCCTTGCCGGGATTGCAGATCCGATCGGGATCGAGCGCGGTCTTGACTCCCTGCAAGAGCGTCATCGTCACCGGATCGACCTGACGGGTCATCGCTTCGAGCTTTTCGATGCCCACTCCGTGCTCCCCGGTCACCACGCCGCCCAGGCGCAGGGCGGCATCGATGATGCGATCAGCCGCGACGTGGGCCCGGCAACTCGAGGCCTCGTCCCGGGCGTCGTACATCACACCAGGATGGAGATTTCCGTCACCGGCATGGAGTGCCGTCGCGATCCGGACACCTTCGGAAGCGGCCACCTCCTGGACCACTCGGACCATCTCCGGCAAGCGTCCGAGCGGGACAGCTACGTCCATGGTCACGTAGTCGGGTGAGAGCCTTCCCACGGCGCCGAACGCCCGTTTTCGACATCGCCACAGTGCGAGCCGCTCCTGTTCGTCGCGGGCCGGGATGACTTCGGCGCCGAGAGCACGCAGGTGCGCAGCAGCCTGTTCGGCCTGCTGACCGACCTGGTCGTCGATGCCGCTGAACTCGACGATCATGGCTGCGGCCGCGTCGGTCCTGAAACCGAACCCGAAGGCCTCCTCCACGATGGCGAGCATGGGACCGTCGACGACCTCGAGCGCCCCGGGCAGCAAACCTTTCGCAAGAAGGTCGACCACCGCCCGGGCCGCCAGCTCAAGGGCCGGAACATAGGCCAGCAGGGTGACAGTCGTGGATTCGAGGGGCGTGACCACGAGTTCCGCCTGGGTCACGACACCGAGCACCCCTTCGCTTCCCACAAGCAGGGGGGTGAGATCCCAGCCCGCAGCTCGACTCGACCAGGTTCGTCCCTGGGGATCGACCCAGCGCAGGGAGCGGGTGTGGTGATGGGTCATGCCCACCTTGAGGCAGTGGGGCCCGCCGGCGTTTTCGGCGATGTTGCCCCCGATCGTGGACGCCTCCTGGCTGCTCGGATCCGGGGCGAACGTCCCTCCGCGGCGAGCCAGCCTGCGTCCGAGAGCGGCGTTGGTCACCCCCGGATCGACCAGAACTGTGCCCCGTTCGGGATCCTCGGCTCCTTCGATCCGGTCAAGACGCGCGAGGGAGATCACAACCGAATCATCGGGGGGAAGGGCACCTCCCGAAAGACCCGTCCCCGCTCCCCTGGCGACGAACGGCACCCCTTCCCCGGCGCAGAGGCGCACGACCGAAACAACCTGGTCGTGGCTCGATGGCAACACGACGGCCCGGGGTCGCCCCAGGCGCAGGCCGCTGGCATCCCGGCCGTAGACCCGGCATGCCGCCGAATCGTCCAGGCAGAAGCGTTCTCCCAGGATGGAGCGCAGCTCGCTCAGGAAGGCGTTCCCTTTAGCCATCAAGACCTGCGTCCCGCCCATTCCCACCGGGTCCGGTACCGATCTCGATGAAATCGCGGGTATCGAATACCAAGGCCGTTCTCCGTTCTCAAGGTGACGAAATCAATCCACCGCAGATCATAGATGTCCTTCTTTCACGACGCCAGCGTCGTGATGGTTGACTCGTCAGCCTTCAGGAGGCATCGTCTGTGCTGCCGCCCGATCGGATATCGGCTTTCCTCGCTCTTCGGAGGCTCCCATGTTGGCGACCGCTTCCCGGTCCTACCGTTTCATCGTGCTGTTCTTCGCCAGTCTCCTGACGTTCGGAAGCTACTTCGCCTACGACATCATCGGCGCCCTCGCACCCACGCTGATCGAGGAACTCGGCGCCGACCGCGGCACGATCGGAGGGTTCTATACCGCGTACTCGATCGCCGCGATCCTGGCTGTCTTCGGTGGCGGCTTCCTGATCGACAGGCTCGGCACACGGCGATCGAGCATGCTGTTCTCGCTGCTCGTGCTGACCGGGGCGGTGGTCGTGGCCCTGGCGCAGTCGATTCCCATGGTGATGGTCGGACGATTCCTTTTCGGCGCCGGCGCCGAGCCGCTGGTCGTGGCCCAGAGCGCGATCCTTGCGCGATGGTTCAAGAACAAGGAGATCGCCCTGGCCTTCGGCATCGCCCTGACGGTTTCCCGCCTCGGCACGCTGTTCGCTTTCAACACCGGCGAGCTCATCTCCTCCACCTTCGGGGGATTCCACGCCGGGCTCTGGGCCGCCGTCATCTTCTGCGGGGTCTCCCTGTTCGGCAACATCATCTACGTCCTGCTCGATCGACGCGGCGAACGCGACCTGCCTCACCTGCAGGAAACCGGCGCCGAGGACAAGATCACTTTCGGCGATATCGCCAAGCTGAAGCCGAGTTTCTGGTACGTCACCATGCTATGTGTGCTGTTCTACTCGGCGATCTTCCCGTTCACGGCCCTGAGTACGGACTTCTTCGTGGACAAGTGGGGGGTTCAGCGCGTCGCCGAGACCAGCGGTGCCTTCCTGACGCAGGTCTTTGGGAGCTTCCTGCACATGTTCGAGACCGCCGGGGGGCTGACGTCGATCATCATCTTCGCTTCGATGATCTTGGCGCCCTTCGCCGGCTTCGCCATCGACCGCAAGGGAAAGCGGGCCACCATGATGATCGTCGGATCGTTGCTCATGATCCCGGCCTATCTCATGCTCGCCTTGACCGACATCTACCCCTTGCTGCCGATGATCATCCTGGGGGGCGCCTTCGTCCTGGTCCCTGCAGCCATGTGGCCGGCCATCCCCCTGGTCGTGAAGGACGAGCATACCGGCACGGCTTTCGGCCTCTGCACCGCCGTTCAGAACATCGGCCTTGCCCTGTTCCCGTTTCTCAATGGCCTCCTGCGGGACAAGACCCAGGACTACACGGCCAGCATGCTCATGTTCGCCGGACTGGGCGTGGCCGGATTGGTGTTCGCTGTGCTCCTGAAACGGTCGGACCGTGATGTGGGAGGCGTCCTGGAACGGGGCGCCGGCTAGTTCTTCCAGAGAGGGATCCCCCCTCGGCGTTTGACGCCAGGGCGACCTGTTGACTATGTTTCCTCGCAACTGCGAACACGAGTTGCGGGCTTGGATCGTCCGTGATCGAGCACCCCCTTGGGTGACCAACCGAGAGGCAGGAAGATTTCATGAAGATTGCCGTTTGCATCAAGCAGGTGCCGGATTCGGAGACCCGAATCACCATGTCCGGCCCCTCGCCCAAAATCGACAGCTCCGGGTTTACCCGCGTGTTGAATCCGTACGATGCCTACGCTGTGGAAGAGGCCGTCCGAATCAAGGAACGCCTTGGCGACGGCTGCGAAATCACCGCGATCACCATCGGCGGCGAAAAGGTTCTCGAGACCATCAAGAAGGACTGTCTGGCTGTGGGCTGCGACAAGGCCATCCGCGTGAACGAGCCCGCCATGATCGGGGCCGAGCCGATGATGACCGCCAAGGTCCTCGCCGCCGTCCTCAAGCGTGACGGTTACGACCTGATCCTGACCGGCAAGCAGGCCATCGACGACGACAGCGCCCAAGTGGGCCCGATGCTCGCCGAGTTCCTCGATTGCGCCCAGGCCACAGTCGTCACAGCACTGGAAATCGGGGATGGCACCTTCAAGGCCACCCGTGAGATCGAGGGTGGTTCCGAGATCGTCGAGGGCTCCCTGCCTGTGGTGATCACTTGCCAGAAGGGCTTGAACGAGCCGCGACTGCCGAGTCTGCCCAATATCATGAAGGCCGGCATGAAGCCCCAGGAGACGGTGACCTGCGCCGATCTGGGCATCGACGTGCCCGCCGCCCTTTCGACCATCACGACCTACACGCCACCGGCGCCGCGCGCTCAATGCAAGATCGTCGAGAACGACGATCCCGCCGCCGCCGCCAAGGAACTGGCTCGCCTCCTGCGCGAAGAAGCCAAAGCCATCTGACAGGGAGTCAAGATATGCCGAACATTGCAGTCTTCATCGAACAACGCGACGGGGCGATCAAAAAAGTAGCCTGGCAGATGATCAGCAAGGCTCGCTCGATCGTCGACGCTGCAGGCGGCGAAGTCTGGGCCGTCCTGCTGGGCGACGCCGACGCCTCCGCTGCCGGAGCCCATGGTGCCCACAAGGTCTTCACGGCCTCCGGTGCACCTTTCACCGCCTACAATTCCGAGTCCTGGAGCCGGGCCCTCAAGGCTTTCTGCACCCAGCAGAAGCCGGACCTGCTGCTGATGGGATCGACCGCCATGGGCAAGGACCTGGCACCGCGCCTAGCAGCCCGTCTCGACGCCGCCTGCATCAGCGACAGCATCGACCTGAACTGGAACGATGGTTTCGTGATTCGTCGTCCCCTGTTCGCCGGCAAGTGTTTCGCCGACGTCACGGTAACCTCGGCCACCGCCGTGGTCGGGATTCGTCCCAATGCCTTCCCGTTCACCGAAGGCAACGGGGCAGCTGCGACGACTGAAACATTCGATCCCGGCCTCGACGGCTTCACGCCCAAGGCCCATGTGACCTCGACCCACCAGTCGGCGGGAAAGACGATCGAGTTGACCGAGGCCGAAGTCGTCGTTTCGGGCGGCCGCGGCCTGAAGGAAGCCGCGAACTACAAACTGATCGAGGATCTGGCTGCGACCATGGGAGCCGCCGCAGGCGCCAGCCGGGCCATCGTGGACGCCGGCTGGGTCCCCCATGCCAATCAGGTCGGCCAGACGGGCAAGACCGTCAGTCCCAATCTCTATGTGGCCATCGGGATCAGCGGCGCCATCCAGCACCTGGCGGGGATGAGCTCGTCGAAATGCATCGTGGCGATCAACAAGGACCCGAATGCGCCGATCTTCAAGGCCGCGGACTACGGCATCGTCGCCGATCTGTTCGACGTCGTCGGTCCGTTCCAGGAAGCGATCGCAGCTCTCGACTGAGCGATCGCCTCCGGTCACCGCACAACAAGGAAGAGGGGCTCCCCAGGGAGCCCCTCTTCTTATCGTTCCGGTGAAAGACGTGCGACTATCGCCCTTCTTCGGCAGGCATGGTCCGCGCCGGCCGGAATCCGAGCATCGTCGTCTTGTAGTACGGATCATAGCCTGAACGATTCGCGCTTCGACAGTGCGCCGCGAAGGAGACCACAGCTCCGCCCCGAATCACCCTGGCTTCATCGTTGGCTTTCAGACCGGTTCCGAGAGGGACGTCCTGGTGCGGGCTCCACGGTCCAGGTGAAGTTGCCATACGGGCGGCCAAGGTCTCGTCGGGCACTTCACCCAGGGGATCGATCACCGGGACGGCGGGATACTCCACCCACCAGTCATGGCACCACTCCCAGGCATTGCCATGCATGTCGTAGAAACCCCAGGCGTTCGGAAGTTTGCCCGCGACATCGAAGGTCGCGATTCCGCAGTGCCAGCCGACCCTGTCCAGATTGGCATCGTCACACACGGGGCTGATGATGGGGCCGTTGGTGAAGGCGGTGACCGAGCCGGATCGGGCTGCTGCTTCCCACTCGGCTTCGGTGGGCAGACGGTAGCCCTCGGCACTGTAGGGGTCTCCCCCGTTGCATTCCCACGTTATGTGGTCGTAGGCACGAGGCAAACCCTGTTGGAGACTCAGCCAATCGCAGTACACCACAGCAGCATACCAGCTCAGTCCGATGAACGGCCGGCTGGGCTGGGTCAGGGCCCTGAATCCCCAACTGCGTTGGGACGGGATGACATCGTCGGGGTTATAACGAGCCGGGTTGAAACCGATGTTCACAAAGCCCATGTCGAGAAGGTCATAGCCTGAATCATCCAAAAGATCGGTGATTGTCACTGTGGTGTCCGGCAGGCCAGCGGAGGTGCCGATGGTCGTGTCGATAGCCACATGACCGTTGTCGGCGGCCCAGATCAGCAAGCTCCTGAAGGCCGAGGCCGTCACCTCGCGAGCGGACATCATGAAACCGCGCGTCAGGGTGACCTCATGCTGGGTTTCGTCGGCATTGCGCGCCCATTCATCATCGGGACTTCCCATCATGAACACCGATGCCGGCACGTACTCGAACCCGGCCGGGGTCGCCACATCGACAGCGAACACGGTCGTGAGGATCAGTTCGGTTCCGAACACATCGCTCCCGATGGTGGCTGGGCCCGTGTTGAGCCATCCGGTCGGCGTTTCCCAGGTCACTTCGTAGTGACCGGCATCGACGTCGGCCAGGGTCCGGTTGCCGGAACCCGTGACGACCAGACCTTCACTTCCGCGCAGGGTCCAAGCTGCACCGATGTGATCAGGGCGGCCCTCGACAACAACGGTACTGGGTACATTTTCATGGTACTCGCCTGCCAGAACCGCGTTGATGCCACTCTCGACCTCGATGACCCGGGTCGTGGGCCAGGGACGGACCCAGCCATCTGTGGCTTCCCAGGTCAGGGTGTAGGTACCGGGAGTCAGGTCCGTGAGGCGTCTCGATGTCGAGCCCGAGACGGAAAAGCCGCCCGGCCCGGTCAGGGACCACGGAGTGATCACCGATTCGGGAGCCGTCAGAACGGCCAAGGAACCGTCGGCGCTTGCTTCGGTGGGGTCGTTGTCCCCTCCACAGCCGACGATGATTGCCAAGGTGGCGCAGACGGCGACGCACAAGGCGAGCCAGGAAGTCTTTCGGAGCATGATCGACCTCGTGATGGGTGAGGACCATGGGACGCGCAGGACGAGTCGGAACGGCCGCGACCACCCCAACGTTCTGCATGGTATAATAGGTAGCCCGCAGACCGGGCGTCAAGCGAGCGCTCAGTCCCAGAGGGCGGCTTTTACGAATCCCCCATGCGACGCCGGGCGCTCGATACAGCCGTATCGGCTTCATCGACCAGCTGTTGCAGGATCTCCCTCATGGGTTGAATCCTGTCGATCAGTCCCACCGATTGGCCCGCCATGAGGGATCCATCAATGATGTTACCGTCGACCGCGCCGTCCCTCAGGGACCCGATCCAGTACTCCTCGACCTTGAACTGGGCTTCTTGGCGGCTGAGCTCTCCCCGGTCAAGCTTCCCGAGCAGGTCCAACTGAAGATCACCGAAATCGTCCATGGCCTTGTTCTTCAAGGCACGCACAGCCACGACCGGCAGCCTGGCACTGTACTGGGGCGTGGAGATCGCCTCGCGGGAACGGGCCTTGATGAACGCGTTCTTGAAATTGTCGTGCGCCTGGCACTCTTCCGCGACGACGAAACGCGTACCGAGCTGGACGCCCGCCGCTCCCATCATCAGCAGATGCCCGACCATGCCGCCATGAGCGATCCCACCGGCGACGAAAATGGGGAGCTGCTCAGAGTACTCGAGCAGGATATCCTGGAGCAGCACGACCGTCGAGACGTGACCGATATGCCCACCCGCTTCGCTGCCTTCGAGAACCAAGGCATCGGCGCCGAAACGGATCATGCGTGCGGCGATGGACTCGGTCGAGGCAAAGCACAACACCTTGGCTCCACTGGCCCTGGCTTGCTCGACTTCGCTCTGCCGCGGGATCGAGCCGGCGAAAACGATATGGCTCATCTTCTTTTCGCAGCAGACGTCGAGGTGGGCCTTGTAGTTCGGTGCGATCACGATGATGTTGGCGCCGAAGGGCCGGTCGGTCAGCCTGCGGGTTTCATCGATGGTGTCGGCGAGCATTTCCGGCGGCATGTTGCCGGCAGCCAGGGACGCGAAGCCCCCCATGTTGCTCACCGTCGAAACCAGTTGGGGATCGGAAATCCAGGTCATCGCACCGCACATGATGGGCAGTTCGCAGCCCAGGAATTCCTGACCGCGGGCCCAGAGTTTCTGCAGGGCGGGGGTCGATTGCACCGGGTCATAGATCGCCATCTCAGCCTCCGTTGCTCCACATCAGAAACCGCACCGTCCGGTCGGACGATGCGGCCCCATCATACGCTATCGATGTCGGATCGCAAGATCGGACTGGATGCGCCTTCAATCGATCAAGTGACGCTCCACCAGTTCGGTCAAGTCGAGTGCGGCCAGGCTGTCGGAGCGTTCGGTCTCCTTGATGCCGTCCCCGATCATGGTCAGGCAGAAGGGGCAAGCCGTGCAGATTTCGGCGGCGCCCGTGCCCGCGGCCTCGTCGACCCGGTTCTGGTTGATGCGCTCGCCAAGACTCTCTTCCATGAACATGCGAGCGCCGCCGGCGCCGCAGCAGAAGCCATCGCGCTTGTTGCGGGGCATTTCCTCCCTGCGGATGCCGAGAGCATCCACGATCTCCCGCGGTGCGTCGTAGATTCCGTTGTGGCGTCCGAGGTAGCAGGAATCGTGGTAGGTGACCGCTCCGCCGCCGACCTTGTCGACCTTGAGACGTCCGGCCCTGATCAGATCGGCCAGCAATTCGGTGTGGTGGATGACCTCCACATCGACGAGATCGAACTGCTGATACTCGTTGGCGATCATGTTGAAGCAGTGAGGGCAGGCTGTGACCACCTTGCCGACCCTGTACTTCTGGAACGTGGCCACGTTCTGCTTGGCCTGCATTTCGAAGAGGTATTCGTGACCCATCCGACGAGCAGGATCGCCGCAGCAACCCTCCTCCCCGCCCAGGACGGCGAAGGAGACTCCGGTCTTGTTCATCAGGCGGCAGAGGGAGCGCAGAACATCCCTGTTGCGTTCGTCGTAGGCCCCGGCGCAGCCGACAAAGAGCAGGTAATCGGCCTGTCCAACGTCGCGCAGGCGGGGAACCTCAAGCTCGCCGATCCAGTCTTCACGGGCGGCGGATGCTGCGTTCCAGGGATTCGAGTTGGTCTCGAGGCCGCGCAGGGCCGTGGCTAAAGCTGGCTCCATCGCAGCTTCGGTCATCATCATGTAGCGTCGCAGATCCACCACGTGGTTCACGTGTTCGATGGCCACGGGACAGACGGTCTGACAGTAGCCACACGTCGTGCAGGCCCAGAGTGTCTCGGCGTCGATCACACCGCCGGTGAGCCGGGGACGTTCGATGGTCGCCGCGTAAGCCGTCGCTTCCTCGATTCGCCCGGCCGACTTCAATTTTCCGACATTGACCAGGTCCGGCGCCACGGCATAGAGATGATCCCGCTCGTCCACGATCAGGGCACGGGGCTCCAGGGGTTTGCCGGTCGTGGCGGTGGGGCAGTGGACGGTGCAGCGTCCACACTCGGTGCAGCTGAACATGTCCAGCATCCGTCGCCACGAGAAGTCCTCGATCTGGCCCACACCGAAGGATTCCCGGCCCTCGAACTCCATCCTTTCCAGGGTCGCCGGGGGCGACAGTTTCATGGTGAACACGCTCGGAAGGGCGGTGATCACATGGAAATGCTTGCCGAAGGGAAGGAAATTCAGGAACGCCAGGACCAGCACGACATGGGACCAGAACATCCAGGCGTGCAAAGTCGTCAGGCACTCGGTCGTGGTACTGGCGAACAGGCCGACCAGGGCCGTGGACACGAAGGCCCAGCCCGATTCGGGGTGGCCGGGCTCCAGGGCGAAGAGCGCTGCGTCGCCGACGAGATCCGTGGCCATCAGGGAGCCGATCCAGAGCAGGATCAACACACCCTCGAGGTTCAGATGCAGCCTCGCAGGTCTCACGACCAGACGCCGCCAGACACCGATCAGGATCGCGACGAGCACCAGCACGGCGAACAGATCCTTGAGAGCGGCATAACCCAGTCCGAGCGGGCCACCGAATCCCGGCAAATGAAACGCCGGGTCGAAGCCCCGACCGATCAGGGTCACCGTGCGGATCGATACCGCCAGAAATCCGAAGAAGATGACGGCGTGCATCCAGCCCGCAGCCGGCTCCCAAAGCAGACGCTGCTGGCCGAAGCCGATCATGATCAGACGACCAATCCGCTCGGAAAATCGATCAGTCCGATTCTCGGGCTCAGCTGCTCGCAGGAGCCAGAGGCGGCCGGCGACGGTGTCGGCGAAGAATGCCATGGCGGCCAACAGGATCACGCTCATCATGACAGGATTCATCTCGACTCCTTCATCGATTGCTGTTGTCCAAACCCATCCCGAAAGTAACAACGGCCGAGGCCTGAAGAAACTCCTATTTCAAAAACCGGCCGAACTGGACAACCCTGCGATCGAACCCTACACTGTGGCCGTCTCGAGGTGGGAGGCTCCGATCTGTCTTGTCGATGCTCATGGAGCTCTCACCCGAATTCCTGATCTTCACGCCTTATGAGGAGAATTGCGATGGGGATGAACATCGGACCCGAATCACCAGGACCTGAGCAGGATCTCATCATTCAACGCATTCTCGACGGCATGAAGCGCATCGCGATTGTCGGCATCTCCGACAATCCGGAGCGGGCGAGCCATGGGATCACGCGATTCCTGACGGGCCGGGGGTTCGATGTCGTGGGAGTCAATCCGTCTCTCGACGAGATGCTCGGCCTCAAGGTCTACCCGTCCCTGGCCGACGTACCAGGTCCGGTGGACGTCGTCGACGTCTTCCGCCGCAGCGATGCCGTACCGGCCATCATCGAGGCCGCCATCAACCGGGGCGATCGAGCCGTCTGGCTCCAGGAGGGCGTCGAGCACGCCGAAGCAGCCGAGCGGGGCAGGCATGCGGGGCTTGACGTCATCGAGAACCGCTGCATCTACAAGGAATGGCTCCGCCTGAAAAACGGCTGATCCGCCCGAATGAAGACAACTGTCATCGATAGCCGCCCCGCAGACAGGGCAAGGAGAGAAGCATGAGTCGCATTTGCATGATCGGGACCGGATACGTCGGACTCGTCTCGGGAGCCTGCCTGGCCGACTTCGGCCACGAGGTCTGGTGCGTCGACATCAACGAGCAGAGAATCGCCGAGTTGCACGACAACATCATGCCCATCTACGAACCCGGACTCGACAACCTGGTGGCCAAGAACGTCCGCAGCGGCAATCTCCATTTCACATCGTCGCTGGACGAGGCCATGAAGCTGACCGACGTGATCTTCATCGCCGTCCAGACGCCCATGGCGGACACCGGCGAAGCCAATCTCGAGTATGTGCTCAACGTCGCCCGTGAAATCGGCGAGCAGATGGACCGCTCCTACGTCATCGTCACCAAGAGCACCGTGCCGGTCGGCACATCGCGGAAGGTCAAGGATGCGATCGTGGCGGCCCAGCCGTCACCCATCCCCTTCGACATGGCAAGCAACCCCGAGTTCCTGCGCGAGGGATCGAGCATCGAGGATTTCATGCGTCCCGACCGCGTGGTCATCGGCACCGAGAGCGACAGGGCGCGGGAGATCATGAGCGACATCTACCGTCCGCTCTACCTGCTCGAAACACCGATCGTGCACACGGATATCGAGACCTCGGAACTGATCAAGTACGCCAGCAACGCCTTCCTGGCCGTGAAGATCTCCTACATCAACGAACTCTCGAACCTCGCCGACAGGGTCGGGGCGGACATCTCCCGGGTGGCCAAGGCCATGGGTCTCGACAAGCGCATCGGACCGAAGTTCCTGCACGCCGGGCTCGGCTACGGCGGCTCCTGCCTGCCCAAGGACACCAACGCCATCGTGCACATCGCCGAAACGGCTGGAACAGACATGAGCATCGTGAGAGCCGCGATCGGGGTCAACGGCTCCCTGCCCGGTCTGGCGATGGTCAAAGCCCGACGTCTCTGTCCCGACCTGGAAGGCAAGACCGTCGCCCTGCTCGGTTTGAGCTTCAAGCCCAACACCGACGACATCCGCGACGCCCCGAGCCGTCATCTGGTCAGGCTCTTCCAGGAGGCCGGTGCCACCCTTCGGGTCCACGACCCTGTCGCCGCCGACAACTTCAAGTTGATCCACCCCACCCTCAAGTACTGCGACGGTCCCTACCACGCCGCCGAGGGAGCCGACCTCATTTGTCTTGTGACCGAGTGGAACGAGTATCGTCAGCTCGACCTCGAACGTCTCGCCGGCCTGGTGGCCGACAAGGCCTTCCTGGACTGCCGCAACGTCTACAACGCGAGCATGCTCAACAAGGCGGGCTTCCGCTACGAGAGCTTCGGCCGTCCGCAGGGCTAGAAGGGGATGATCAATTCATGACCCGTGATTCGCGACACGTCGGTCGTTACGATCTCGTGACACCGATGATCCCCCGCCGTGACGAGATCCTCGCTGGCGTCGAACGATTGCTGGCCTCGGGCAGCTACATCCTCGGCGAAGAAGTCCGGGCTCTCGAACAGGAAATCGCAGCGGCCTGCTGCGTCGAAGACGCCGTGGGCGTGGCTTCCGGTTCATCCGCCCTGGAGATCGCCCTGCAGATCGCCGGCGTCGGGCCCGGATCTGAAGTCATCACCACAGCCTACACTTTCATCGCCACGATCGAGGCGGTGATCCGGCTCGGAGCCACACCGGTCTTCGTCGACATCCGGCCGGGTGACCTGAACATCGACACGAAGCTGGTCGCCGAGGCGATCACCGAACGAACTCGCGTGATCCTCCCCGTCCACATCTTCGGCGTGCCGTGCGCCATGGACGAACTCCTGGCCATCGCCGGGGCCCACGATCTGGTCATCGTCGAGGACATGTGCCAGGCCTTCGGCTCGCTGTATCGGGGCATGCCATGCGGATCGTTCGGCCGGATGAGCTGCCTGAGCTTTTACCCCACCAAGAATCTTCCGGGAATCGGGGACGGCGGCATGCTCCTCTGCCGCCGGAAAGAGGACGCCGATCTCGCGCGCCGTCTGCGTAACCATGAGACGATTCGGGTGGGCGGGGAGCTGGTTTCCGGCTGGAATCACCGTCTCGACGAGATCCAGGCCCTGGCCATCCGGACCCGTCTGGCACGATTCGGCGACGAGCAGGCCGATCGGGACCGTGCCGCCGCCCTCTACAACGGATTGATCCCGACGTCCTGTCGCCTCGAGACTCCCGATCCGTCCACGGGAATCCGTGTCACACACCATCAATACTGGATTCGTGTACCCGACCGTGGCAGACTGTTGACGAGGCTGTCCGAGGCAGGTGTCGAATTCGGTCTCTATTACGACCCGCCCCTGCATCGGCATGCACTCGCCGAGCGCTGCCGCATCAGCGGGTCCCTGGAGCAGACTGTTCTGGCCGGGAACGAAGTCCTCGCCCTGCCCATTCACCAGGCCCTCGCCGATGACGACGCCGTGCGGATCGGAACACTCGTCCGCGAATTCCTGACCGGGAACTGAATTCGACAGGAGCACCAAATCGTGAAGAGCGAAGCTACCTTCACACTCGGGACCATGGACGGCCGACTCAGTCGCGCCCAGACCCAGCAGGTCATCGCCGATCTCCAGAAGGCACACCCTCGTGCCATCTTCGACATGGTGACCGTGGTCGACCCCGTGTCCAGCCGTCGATCCTCGTCGGAGCTGTTCAACGTCAACTCTCCATCGGAAGTCGACGTCCTGCTCGAGCGTCTGCGCAAGGGTGTGTACCAGTTGCTCGATCTGTCGGCAGAGGACCTGTGCCACTCCCTGCCCGACGACATCGAGATCGCCGCTGTCCTGCCTCGACACACTCCCTACGACGCCCTGCTGCACAAGGGAGGCCTCATCGCCGACGATCTGCCCGAGAGCTCCCGCGTCGGCGTGCTGAGCATGCGCTCACTCGCTCAACTCGCAGCCCTCTGGCCCGCTTTGAATCCGAAGTTGATCTACGGCGGAACCGTCGCCGCCATCGACGCCTACCTTCAGAACGACGTCGTGGACGCCCTGGTGATTCCAGCCGCCACGGCCGAGCAGCTCGGTGTCCAGGATCTCGTCTCGGAGATCTTCTTCCCGGAGATGATGCTCCCCGGCGCCGGACAGGGCACCATCGCCCTGCTCTGCCGGAAGGGAGACATCGATGCCATCGAAATGGTGCAGAACCTGCATTCCCGTTCGTCCGCGGCCGAGATGCTGGCCGAGTTGGCCTTCCGGGAACGGATCTGCGCCGACCAGGACTGTCCGGTGGGTGTGCTGGCCCAAGCCAACGACGGGCAGGTCGTCATCACCGGCGCGATCGGATCTCCGAACGGTCTGTCCCAGGACCAGGCCGTGGTCCGCGGCCCGGCTGCAGATGCCATCGTACTCGGCCAGAGCCTGGCTGAACGTCTGCTGATGAGCACGACGAGTCTCGTGGATCTGCTGGAGGCCGACTTTCCCGATGGACTCCCCGACGACGACATCGAAGACATCGATGACGAAGAACTCGAGGAGTTGCCGGCGGAAGACCCATTGGACGACTACGCCGAACCGAACGACTACTGATTCCGAATATCAGGGGAGCGCCACCCCAGCTCTGCCGCCGTCCGACTCGCCGTAAAGGGATCGTCCATCTGGGCGGTCCCGATCTGCACCGCCACGGCCCCGACCGCGAAGAACTTGAGGGCGTCGCCGGCGCTGCGAATTCCACCGACTCCCACAACCGGCAGCCCGGTCTCCTGGACGATTTCATCGACCTTGGCCAGGGCCACCGGAAGGATCGCCGGACCGCTGTAACCGCCCCGACGCCTCGGCAACACCGGTTGCCCGGTCATGAGATCGATATCCATGCCGACCAGCGTGTTGATGGCCGTGATGCCATGGGCGCCGCCGTTCGCAGCCGCCTTGGCGAGGGGCGCGATCCGAGCCGAGTTCGGCGTCAGCTTGGCCAGCAACATCCGATCTGTGACATGAGCTGCCGCCGCCTCGGTGCAGGCGCGAACCATGTCGGGATCCCTACCGAAATCCACGCCTCCCTCGGCGACATTCGGACAACTCAGATTCAGCTCGACTCCATGCCATTCGGGCAAGGAGCCGGCGACGAACGCGAGGCGCCGGGTCATGACTCCGAACTCGTCGGGGCGGGTTCCCGCCAGGCTCACCACGAAAGGAATGCCCATGGCGTGCAGGCGGGGTACGACATCTTCGAGAAAGCGTTCCAGTCCCACGTTCTCGAGTCCGATCGAGTTCAGGGCGCCGGCGCCGGCGTCCCATATCCTGGGTGGAGGGTTTCCCGCACGGGGATTCTGCGTCACGGTCTTGGTCACAACCGCGCCGAGGCCGTTGAGCACCGAGTTCCCGTCCGCTCCCAGAATGTCATGACCCTGGAGTCCGTAGCCGAAGCAGCCCGATGCGGTCCAGATCCGGCCGGGCAACGTCCGCGGCCCGATCGTGACCGGGCCGGCAGGGTCGATCGTCAACCAATCGGGTCGGAGCATCATCGGCTCCCTTCTTCGGACGCTGGCGCCATGCCGAAACTCTTCCAGTCCAGGTCCGCAGCAGGCAGGACGGGACCATCCTGGCAGGCCAACCGCCAGCCGATGTCGCCAATGGTGGGGACCACGCAGCCCCGGCAGACCCCATACCCGCACCCCATGCGCTCCTCGACCGAGACGTGGCAGAGCCAACCCCGTTGATGAGCGAATTCGGCTGCGGCCTGCAAAAGCGGTCTCGGTCCACAGGCAAGGACTTCGAAAGTTTCGGTCCGCCCGGTCAGGCAGTCCAGAGCCAGATCTAGGACCGTACCCCGATGGGCTTCACGACCGTCAGGGATCTCCCGACTTCGATCGACACTGACGTGCCAGGGCGAGGGCAGGAGCTCCCAAGGGGCGTCGGCGCCGTCCCTGGCCCCGAAGCAGAAAAGATCCGCCGGATCGCCATACCTTTGAGCCCAGCTCACCAGAGGAGGCAAGCCGACTCCTCCGGCCAGCAGCAGACGCGGCCGCTCGTTGTTCCGGGCAGGGAAAGGCGTTCCGAGGGGCGTCAGGACCCTGACCTTACGACCGGGCAGAGCATCGGCCAGCAGACGGGTTCCGACGCCGACAATCTTGTAGAGAAGCGAAAGCCGGGTTCCATTGGCAGCCAGAATCGACAGCGGACGCGACAGGGACAGGGCCGCCCCTCCGACGAGGTTGATCATGCAGAACTGCCCCGGTGCGTAGGACGCATCGCCCTCGAGATCGAGATCGATGCGGATCATCGAACTCGAGAGGAATCGTTGCTCCGCGATGACGCCGATCAGTGAGCGAACCGGAGGGACGGTCGGAGCCGTCGCATCAGAAGCCATGGATCACCTCCGCGGTCAGCCGGATCGTCCGGCGAGTCCCGCGTTCCATTCGAGTTTCCGCAACCGCCACCGGGAATAACGGCCCGTCGCGGGTGAATCGCCTTCGGGCATGGACGGACCAACGGTCGGACGACTGGTCGGCGCGGAGTCATCGGCGACCGGTCCCTCGGCAGCGATCTCGGCCACCAACAACAGTGCCTGTTCGCGTTCAAGCTCAAGAAGGTAGCTGTACAGGTCGGCTTCCGATCCATCGCGCAGAACGAGGGCCTGAGGCGAGGCGGGGTAGGTTTCCAGAAGACGGCTCTCCATCAGGTCGGCCGAGTCCGGCAAGGCCAGGCGGTTTCGGTACATGACCGCTGCTCCGAACATCCCGCGAACGGCCGAAAGGCTATCCTGCTCGGTCAAGGTGCTCACTTCGAGATAACGGTCCAGCGCCATACGGGGCCGATCGAGCGTTTCGCTGAGGATGTTGGCCTGGGTCAGCAGAAGCGACGGCCGGTCTTCCTCGCGGGCTCCCTCGAGTCGGTCGATGGTCTGGTTGAAGACCTGAAGATCGCCACTCAGTCGCTTGATCCGCTCGGGGTTGCTGGTGATGCGGCTGTTGCGCGAGGCGTTGCGGAAATTGACCGCTGCTTCGTCGAGCTCCCATGCCTCCAACTGCAGTTCGCCCATGATCTCCCCTACCAGGGGCAGGACGTCGCCGCGCATCCACTCGGTGGGCATGGTCGAGAGCAGCCTCTTGGCCTCCTCCGGCTCGCCCTTGGCAATGTGGTTCTCGGCCCTGACCACCGACACCATTCCATCGGCTTCGTAGACCTCGGCCTCGGTGACGATAGCGTTGAGCTGCTCATCGGCCTGTTCGGTCCTGCCCTGCCGAATCCAACAGCGCGCCAGCAGGAGCTGGGCGTCGAAGGCGTCCTCCCGCTCCACGATCGTGTTGACCACCTGCTCGAGTCGACGCGCCGCCTCATCGTACTCGTGAAGCTTCCACAACGAACGACCGAGCATGAGTCCCACTTCTCCGACACGCTCATCGTCCGGGAACGTCTCGACAAACGATGTGAAGCTCGTTCTCGCTTCCTGCCAGCGTTCGAGAGAGAAAGCGTTCTCACCCTGGACACGGAAGGCTTCGGCCTGGAACCGGCTGGTCGGATAGTGGTCCCGGAGCTGCTGCAGGAAACCGTTCGATCTCGCCACGTCGCCGGTGAACATATGGTTCGCAGCCTGGAGGTAGAGAGACTCCTCCATGAAGGAGTTCGCCGGGAAATTCTTGAACAGCAGATCGAACTGTTCGATGGATGAGTTGTACTGCTGGAGCCTGTGATGGGATTTGCCCATCAGGAACAGGGCATCATCGGTCAGGGAGTGCCCCGGATAGTTTTCCATGAGCTTGAGACACTTCTTGATCGTCAACTGGTAGGATTGTGATTGGCCAGCCGTGGGCTTCGAAATGTCTTCACCCGCCTTGATCTTCTCGTCGCGAAGATGCTCAGCTTCTTTAAAGGCCTTCTCGGCGTTGTAGAACGTGTTGTACCGGGCGCAGCCGGACATCAGCAGAACCGTCGCGACGGCGGCGACCACCAGACCGATGGTGGCGAACAGATCAGAGCGCTTGGAACGCGCCATGGCGTCAAATCCTTCCCAGGGGTTGGTTCGGCCACGACGAACGAATCGTCGCCTCCGGTGATCGCATCGTCTCAGGTCTCTCGCTCGTCACGCCAGGTCAACCGTCCCCGCAGGAAGGTGGCCTTGACCCGGCCGGCCAGCTTCGAACCGGCATAAGGCGTATTCTTGCTCTTGCTGACAAGCTCCTCGCGAGCCACGACCCATTCCTGGTCGGGGTCGAAGAGGACGAAGTCGGCTTCGCCTCCCTCCTCGAGTCGCCCGACCGGCAGATTGTAGCAGTCGGCGGCGTTCTCGGTCATCCTGGCGATGAGGGTGCCGAGATCGAGCTTGTCCTCCTTGACCAGGAAGGTGTTGCAAACCGCCAGGGATGTCTCCAGCCCGACAACCCCGAAAGGCGCCTGGTCGAACATCAGCTCCTTCTCCATCCCTGTGTGGGGAGCGTGATCGGTGGCCACACAGTCGAGCACGCCGTCGATCAGTCCCTGGGTCACCGCTTCGATGTCCGTCTCCTCTCGCAGGGGCGGATTCATCTTGAAGTGCGGCGAGAATTCATGGCAGTTGGAGTGGTCGAGCGACAGGTGATGGGGCGTGACCTCGCCGGTCACATGCACGCCGTCCTCCTTGGCGCGGCGGATGATGTCGACCGCGCCCTTGGTCGAGACATGGGCCACATGGAGATGGGCTCTGGTCGCGCGGGCCAGTTCACAATCGCGGTAGACCATGCTGTCCTCGGCAACGCGCGGAATGCTGGACAGTCCGAGCTTGGTGGACCAGTACCCGGCGTGCATCACGCCATTGCCCGACAGCGTGCAATCCTCGGCATGGCTGGTCACGGGCACGCCGAGTTGCCCCGCATACTTCAGGGCGAACTGCATGAGCTTGCCATGCATCACCGGTCGGCCGTCGTCGGTGAATCCGACCGCGCCGGCGCGGATCAGGTCGCCGAACTCGGTCAGGGCCTTGCCTTCGAGGCCGAGGCTGATCGCTCCGGTCGGGAAAACCCGGCAGAGGTTCGCCTCGGCGGCGCGGTCGAGCTGATAGCGCACCATGGGCGCCGAGTCGACCGGCGGCGAAGTGTTGGGCATGGTCACCACCGACGTGAACCCGCCGGCGGCGGCGGCCAGGGAGCCTGTGGCGATGGTCTCCTTCTCCTCCTGGCCAGGCTCGCGGAAATGCACGTGGACGTCCACGAATCCCGGAGCACAGACCAGACCTCCGCCATCGAGCACGGGCACGCCTTCGCGTGAGGGCGTACCGACACCGATCCCCTCGACCCGTCCCTTCTGGATGTGCAGGAAACCGTTCCGTCGCGACAGCTTGCCGCCTCGACACAGCTTGATGTTGGTCACCAGATATTCCGCGGGGATCCTGTTCCAGTTGAAATCCATTCTATCGTCCCTCCCCGCCGTGAGGCGTCGCTCCGAGGCTGCCCGGGTCGCCGCCCGAGAGCAGGTAAATGACGGCCATGCGCACCGCGACGCCGTTGGTGACTTGTTCCAGGATGACCGAACGTGGTCCGTCCGCCACATCCGAGCTGATCTCCACGTCCCTGTTCATGGGTCCGGGATGCATGACGAAGCACGAGTCCTTGGTCCTTCGCAGCACCTCGCTGGTCACACCGTACATGAGGTGGTACTCGCGATTGCCCGGAAACACCATCTGGCTCTGCCGCTCGAGCTGGATGCGCAGGATGTTCAGGACATCGGCGTCGGCCACGGCCTTGTGCAGGTCGAGTTCGGTCTTCGCCCCGAGCTTGGCGATGCCTCCCGGCACCATGGTCGGCGGACCGCACACGGTCACTTCGGCCCCGAGCTTCGTCAAACCGTAGATGTTCGAGCGCGCCACGCGAGAGTGGGAGATGTCGCCGATGATCGTGACCTTCTTGCCCTCGAGGTTGCCGAGACGCTGCCGCATGGTCATGATATCCAGCAGACCCTGGGTCGGATGCTCGTGCGGTCCGTCGCCGGCGTTGATCACCGAGGCTTTCAGGATGCGCCCGAGATAAGCCGCTGCTCCCGGCGATGAGTGGCGCATGACGATCATATCGACCTTCATGGCCTGGATGTTCTCGGCGGTGTCCCGCAACGTCTCGCCCTTCTTGAGACTGCTGCTGCCGGCGTCGAAGTTGACGATGTCGGCCGATAGACGCTTCTCGGCCAGCTCGAAGCTGATGCGCGTGCGGGTGCTGGGTTCGAAGAACAGGTTCACCACCGTCTTGCCGCGCATGATCGGCACCTTGCGGATCGGGCGATCGAAGACCGCTCGGAAGGCGTCGGCCGTGTGGAGAATCGTGAGGATCTGCTCCCGACTGAGGTGCTCGAGTCCGATCAGGTCCTTGCTGAATTCGTTCATTCCCCGATCACCTCCCCGACTACGACCTCCTCAGCGTCGTCGAAATCAGCCACTTTGACCTTGATGATCTCCCTCTGGGAAGTCGGAACGTTCTTGCCCACGAAGTCCGGGCGGATCGGCAGTTCCCGATGACCGCGATCGATCAGGACAGCGAGCCGGATCGCTCGTGGTCGTCCCCACTCCATGATGGCGTCGAGAGCTGCTCGCACGGTCCGGCCTGTGTAGAGCACATCGTCGACGAGGATCACTTCCTTGTCGGTGACATCCATGGACATGTCGGTGGTCGAGACCCTGGGCGCCGGCCCGATCGTCGACAGATCGTCGCGATAGAATGTGATGTCGATGGATCCCCTGGGCACTTCCACGCCCTCGAGCTCAAGGATCGACTCCTGGATGCTCCTGGCCAGCGGGACACCGCGGCGCTGGATGCCGATCAGGACAAGATTGTCGGTTCCCTTGTTGGCTTCGACGATTTCGTGGGCCACGCGCCGCAGGGCGCGGTTGACCTCGGCGCTATCCATGATGGTGGTCTTCTCGACGAAGGACATGGTTCGCTCCTCGAGGCTCACCGCCGGGCACAAAAAAACATGGGCGTTGGACACGCTCATGTTGAATTTGTTCCGGGGCCGCCTCCTTTTGGACCTCTCAGGGTCGCATTAAAAGGGACAGGGTCGAACTGCAATCTAGCAGGTCAGCCGCGATGGATCAAGGTTCACCCTCCGATTCGTCGAGATTCCTCAATTCCTGCCGCGCCCGGTCGGCCCAGGAACCCTCGGGATGACGTTGCAAAAACGCCCGCCAGGCTGATTCGGCCACGGGCCTGTCTCCGGCTGCGGACAAGGCCTTGGCTCTGGAAAAGGCCGCTTCCCTGTGGTTCGGATCATCAGCCAGGATCTGATCGAAGGCATGGACCGCTTCGGTGAAGCGTGCCTGGTAGAACAACGACTGTCCCCAGGCCAACACGACGTCGGGATCTCCAGGATGCCGATCGAGCAGCGGCAGAAGCATGGCTTCGGCATCCTCGGAGCGTCCCCGTTTCAGCCAGACCAGAGCGAGGTTGTACTGGGCGTCGAAGAAATCGGGATCCAGGTTCAAGGCTCCGTGAAAAGCGTCGCCCGCATCCTGGAGTCGCGCCTCCCTCAGAGCAGCCACGCCGCGATTGAAGGGAACGAGCGCCTGTCGACGCAGATCCGCACGGGCCCACTCGTCGTCGTCGAAGGAGAGCAGGATCTCCTCGCCGACACGGACTGCCTCCGGATCCAGTCGTCCGTTCTCCAGGGCGATGGCGTCGGCCTTCGCGGGGTCATCGTAATAGAGCGCCGCAATGGTGCGCAGGGTCTCACCCGGAGCCACGACGTGGGTCAAGGTGACCTTGTCCGCCTCCTTGAGAATTTCGAGGCGCTGGCTCTGCTGCCATTGCTGCTTGGCGCAACCGGTCCCCAGGATCACGACAGCGGCACTGCCGATCACCAGCCGAACACACGTTCTGTTCATGACTCTTTCCCCTCCGGGTCACCCATATCCAGACCGAAATCGATCTCTGCCCTCAGTGCCGTCAGAACCGCCAGCATGTCGAGGCTTGATTCCTCGGCAAAGATTCGTCGTCGAATGGCCGCCGCTCCGGGAAAGCCACGGAAGTACCTCACAACGTGCTTCCGAACCAATTGGGATCCGAATCGTTCGCCGCGTAGGCGGCCGATGTCGCGGATCTGCCGCTCGACCACATCGATAATTTCGCCGAGATTCGGCGGAGTATGACCCAGAAGCCCATCAACAGCGTCCATCTCGCGAAAGATCCAGGGATTTCCCATGGCTCCCCGACCCACCATCACGGCATGACATCCGGTCTGTTCCACCATGGAACGATACGTGTCGCCGTCGACGACATCGCCGTTGCCGATCACCGGGATGGCGAGGGTCTCGACCAGGTCCGCGATGGCATCCCAGTCCGCCGAGCCGCGGAATTTCTGGGCTCGGGTGCGTCCGTGCAGGGTGACCCAGCAGCATCCAGCCTCCTGGAGCAAGAGGCCGATTTCCCGGTAGTTGACTGAACCTTCGTCCCAGCCGGTGCGGATCTTTGCGGAGACCGGCGCCGGGCTCGCGGCAACGACCGCTTCGACGATGTCGCGCAGGCGGGGCACATCGGCCAACAACGCGCTGCCGCCGCACTTCTGAACGACCTTCTTGGCCGGACAGCCCAGGTTGATGTCGAGCACATCGAGCCGGACATCGGCCATCAGGCTCGCAGCCTCGGCCATGGCGTCGGGCTCGGCTCCGAAGATCTGCACACCGACACGGCCGGTCTCGCCTTCGGTGTCCACCAGACGCCATGTCTGTTCGTTGTCGTAGGTCAGGCCCTTGGCTGCGGTGAATTCACAGAACGTCAACCCTGCCCCATGGTCCTTGCAGATGTCGCGAAAGGAGCGGTCGGTCACCCCAGCCATGGGCGACAGGACAGTCCGAACATCGGCGAACCAACCGACCCGAGGGTCGATACGGACGGATTTACGAGCGAGCATGGAGCCTCCGAAACAGGAAGTGATTCGCGTCCAGTCTAGGCTCTCCCGGCAGGATCGACAAGGCACGACGACGCCCGCCCCCAGTCGGGGGCGGGCGTCGGAGTCATCGGCGAGACCCTTGTCGCCACTCATCTGACCACGGTTGTAACGTTGCAGATCACGCTTGATGGCTCGGGCGATCTGACGCTCGGAGCGATTCAGGCAAGGGTTCAAGCCTTTGTCGGCGAAGAAGGCGTCGGCTCCGGCGATGGAATCGGCAACCAGGTTTTCACAGCCGGAAAGTATGTTCAGCTTGGCCGCGACGAGATGACGCAACAGACTGACCGAGACGTGATGCCGGGTATTCCGGCGCATCAGGGAGATCAGCAGATCCTTGTCCAGCATGGTCCCGCCGATCTCGAGCTGCTCCGTCGGCCAGGCGTCGGGGTGGTTGTCTGCACCGACCTTGGCGGCGGCGTCCACGCGCCAGCCGTCACAGTCGGCGCTGGCATCGAACGTTTCCCAACGTGTGGCTTGGGCGGAACCTGCGGTCAGCAGAACCAAACCAATGAGGAGCAGGAGGAGCACGGATGCTTTCTTCATGGAAGGTACCTCACGGCATAATATAACTATATGTTATATTTTTTTGCTGTTTCGACACTTGTTTCGAGATATTTCTCGTCTCGCGCGCGCGCCGCAGCCTACATTGTTCCTGAGAGTCCCCTTTCCCCCTCTCCGAGGTCCTTCATGACCACCAGAACGCCCATCCGACTCAGCATCGTCAACGGCATGACCCTGTATGCGGGTGCGGAAATCTGGATGCTCGATACGGCCCTGGGTTTGAAGGATCGCGGCCACTCCGTCGACATCGTGGCGATGCCGGGATCACCTCTGGCCGATGCAGCCCGCAGAGCTGGGCTCCCGCTGGCGGAGATACCCATCCGTTTCGATGCGGCGCCATGGACCATGGTCAAGCTCTGGCGGTGGTTTCGGCATAGGCAGACGACATCGGTCCTCTGCAACCGACTCAAGGACCTCAAGGCCGCCGGCGTCGCCGCACGGCTCGCCGGAGTCCCGACGGTCCTAGTCAGCCGCGAAAGCG
>Ga0180007_10001621_pt1 | contig 29376 bp, 27 predicted proteins | sample MM_PC_MetaG_FD_121122 | JGI IMG/M metagenome (GOLD analysis project Ga0180007, IMG submission 121122) | Groundwater microbial communities from the Aspo Hard Rock Laboratory (HRL) deep subsurface site, Sweden - MM_PC_MetaG | ecosystem: Environmental > Aquatic > Deep subsurface > Groundwater... | reverse complement strand
CTGGGTTCCATGAATGATGAACATAAGATTTTTACTCAGAGTATGCGGTTGCAGGATATTGATAGTCTTATAGATTACAATTATTGGGAGGATGAAATCCCCATCAACATTATCAGCAGAAAATCATTTAAGTTTTTCGGGTATATGAAGTTACCGGATAAAGTCCAGTATGTGACCTTTTTGAAGGGGAATGAAGAGTATAAAGGGCTCAGGGGTCAAAACCCGAAAACCGTTGGGAAAATTGAAATGGGGGATAATAAGATTGTTTTTAAGCAGGAAGTGGAGAAAGATGATTTTGATGCCTTGTTTGGGGCGGCACGGAGAGAGATTGATTTCGCCTTTACTCGATACATCTATTTTTCCTCTCCACAGGAAGAATGGGATAGAGAGATAAAAATGTTTAAAGAGATTTCAACCATTAATAACGAGAAATCGACAAGGTTCAATTCAAAACAAATTGATCCGTTCGAAGGGCTTGTTGTCAGTTTTGTCCGCAAACCAGACTTAGAAAAAAGGATGAAGATCTGTGGGTATTAAACATATAATTTCAGCCCTATTGTTTTTAATTTTTTTAACATCGTGCATACAAGGACATGTCATGGACCAAAATGAAGCATTAAAACTGCTAAAAAAAAGCGAATCCAGATTCAATGAGCATTATAAGGACAAACCCATCGATTTATCCTTTACCGACATGAGCGGTATGAAAATCAAAAAAGCGGTTCTTGTTAATGCAAATATGACGGGTGCTGACCTGACAAAAACACAATTCATCCGATGTGATCTGACCGGAGCGAATCTTTCCAATACACATCTCAACAAAACACGGTTTGAACTTTCCACAATGGAAAGAATCAAAATCATCAAAACAGAATTAAACAAGGCTCATTTCAGGATTTCTTCAATCAAAGAATCGGACATGCATGAATCCGTTTTCAACGAATGTGAATTCTACAAGATCAATATTGGACAGTCCAATTTAAATAAGACAATCTTCAATAAAGGTTACTTTTACAAATCTGAAGTCCAGGGATGCGGCATCCGAGAAGGATCCATGACAGAAATTGTCATCAATGACACCAATTTTATGGATTCGGATTTAACGGATTCACGGGTTCAGGGTGAAATCATGGAAAGTTCTCATTTTGGAGGAGCGATCCTTGTCAGAGCTGATTTTTTAAACACAGCATGTTACTGTCCTACCCCTTTTGCCTTTTGTTTATAAGTCCCATAAGTCCCATGGGTCCCATAAGTCCCATTTAATAATCCTACCCAACCTCAAGGCAAAGACGGATCCGTTCGAAGTCCATTAAAAATATGGGTCACTTCGTCAGAGCTAAGATCCCTGTCCCAGAACCCCACATCATCGATCTGGAAGGTGTATATGCTTAAAAAGGAAAGTGTTCCCATTCGGACCCTGCTGTTGTTCAGGTGAAGATTTCCGCTGACATTATCAAAGGCGTCCCTTACCCCATCCACATAGAGTGTCTTTCGTGATCCGTCATAGACCCCCACCAGATGATGCCAGTTTCCATCATTCAGGTTATCACTTCCCCGGGTGTCCACCCGTGAAAAACCCGTGGTCCCAAAATTGCCGTTGTTCGTATTGTTGTACCGCTGAAGTCTGAATGAATCGGTTCCCTTGGCCACAAAGGAATCATCCCCCAGAAGCCAGGACCAGGCTCCGACCTGGACCCAGGCAGATACGGTAAAGGAACCGGTGAAATCAAAGGGGGATTCGGAACCGATCTCCAATATCTGCCACCATTGAAACTGCACTGCCTGATTTGAACAAGCAAAACGATCGGATGATAGTGAGGGGCCTGTGCCCGACGCATCTTTGGCGCGGTCGCCTAGTTTATCCTCCCCGGCATTATCCTGAAAATTTCCATTAAAGGGATAATAGGCCAGGGCATCACAGCCGGTATTGCAGGGGTTGGAAAAGATATCCCGGATGCCGCAGAGGTCTTCCTGGGTGGCATAAATAAAGACCTCATCCAGAATTCCGTGAAACCCGTAATTCTTCTGGGCCGGATTGAACAATTCATCCAGCTGGGCACCGATCTGGACTGTGCCTGTTGTGTTTCTGACCACCAGGGTATCTGGCCTGTGATTATCTTCCTGGCCGTCAATGTAGATGAACATTCCAGCCGGCCCCCAGGTTCCGGCCACATGATACCAGATTCCCGCCGTCAATGTGGCACTGGAGTCCAGGGAAAGACTGGACGTGGTACTGTGGATCGTCAGCCTGAGCCTTCGGCCCGCCCTGAATTCCAAAGAATAGGCCAGGTCCGAATCATTGGCAAGACCGCCCTTACGAATGATTCCGGCGAAATTATTATCAAAGGCCGTAACCTTGATCCATGCCCCGATGCTGCCTGCACTTGTTAGATCAAGGGTGGGATCATCAGCCAGACGAATATAATCCATATCTCCGTCAAAACTCATGGCAGCTCCAACTTTCCCCGGTGTGACCGTATCGCTGTCCCCAAGCACATCCGCGCCATCAATGAGGTCCACCAAAACATTGTTCGGATTATCGTAGATCAGGTCTGTGGCAGATACCGTAACCACGGTGTCTCCCAGGGCGGTCATTGCCGAAAACCTGCGGTTTGTCTCAAGTTCTGTTCCGGCATTGACGGTTCCGGTGGATTCGATCAAAGCGGACCGATGCACCGCAATGCGGGTGGCCGGTGTCAAGCTCAGGGAAAAGACAGCGGCCGGATTCTTGTAAACGGATATATCGTAAAGGATGTCACCCACCCGGGTCTTGTAGACATAAATCCCTGTACGGGTCCCGTTTGAATCTTTGAATTCCCCTCCATGGGTGATGATATCAAACACCCCGTCCGCAGACGGCATGATAGAGGTTGCCCCCGTGACTCTCAGACGGTTTCCGGTTCCGCTTGAAAGGACCCGGGTTTCGCAGGTGAGAACCGGATTCACGGTACGGCCCGTTGCAAGCGCTGTATTGAGGCCAGGGGATAAATCGGATGTATCAATGATATTTTGGAATTGAAAGGCCTGATCATTGCCTGACAGTGCCGAATAACTGTACAGGGTATAACGGGTCCCGGATAAGACGCCCAGAATTCCCGAGGTGGGAATACTGAAACTGTCAGGCTTGACTCCGGGGAATTCCCCGGAAAGGCGGGTGGCTCCGGCCGGATGATCGGAACGGACCATATAAAAATAAGGCGCCACCGTCAGATCGAAACGGCCGTCATTCCCAGTTAGAATATAGGTTTGGCCATGGATGTTTTTTAAGCTGATATTCTTGGCAATCTCATTGGGGGCTGTTTTGTAGCGGGTCGTCAGATAACGGAACCCGGATTCTGAGAGAAGATCCGCCTGCTGAGACTGATCGCTGAACACCTGCTGGACCAGAGACGTTGACATCAAGGACACCATGGCCACACCAATCAGCCCGACGATGATCATGACAACCACCAAGTGGAGGAGAATGCTGCCCCCTTCATTGCAGATGTGCTGTTCTGAGTCTCTTGACGTCAAGCTGTCTCCCATCCCTGCCCTTGCCTTTCACTTAGGTTTATTGGGCGTTAACAACTATTAAACATTAATACGCTTGGCCTTAATCATCACATAGTGATGAACTCGTAAAAAGTCGACGGATGGCTATGGGAAAAGGTCCATAGCTTAATTATCGAACATTGATGAACTACGATGGCTATGGAAAAAGGTCCATAGGCAAGGCATAGTGTTTGGCCGTGGTTACGGCATACTTGGTGCGTATGTCGAACGTCCGGCCAAACACTATAAAGCCGCATATGGGACTTTTTACGACGCCATCAATTATTGACTGTTCCAGTTCAGAGGACCTGAATCCCGTCCTGTCCTGAAACTGGGATAAACGATACTGGAAAAAACGATATTCCCTGAATCATGGGAAAGGGTCAAATCAATCCGTATGGCGTAAAGATTCGTCACGCTGGGGCTGTTCCAGCTTCCGGTGGAACTCCAGTTGGATGTTCCTGAAAGATTGCCGTTCTGATCGAAGTATGACAATGAAAGGGAAACAACCTCGTCAACAAGGATATTTCCGGCGCTCACCGGAAGTGCCCCGCCCAGTTTTACCAGATCCCCGTCCAGCCCAAGAACCCGGTCACTTTGGGGAAAATTCTCGGGTTTTATGCGATAATACAGAGTGGTGATTCCGGCGGTATGCACATCGCTGAGACTCTCCAGTTCCAGACGCATGCGTTTGAGGGCCAACTGGGCTTTTTGTGAAACATCGGCACTCTGTCTGACCAGGGTATAGCTCCGCACAAAGGTTGTCAGCAAAAGGCCTGTTGTGGCAGCAAGAATACTGACAAGCAGAAGAACGACTATGATTTCCACCAGGGTAAAGCCCAATGAATTTCTGGGGGTGTTTGCCGCCATGAGGTCCTTTTTATTCCAACGTGCGTTCATAATCGTAAAAGGGACACTAGTTAGTAAATAGGCTTACAAGCCGCCGATCTCCCACTTGGATTTTTACTTTCAGGGTATTCAACAAAGTCGAATCCGGAATCTCCTGACCTGCACCGTTAAAATCAATGTAGGCGTTCTGAACCACGAGGTAACTGCCATAACTGTTATTCTGGCTGGTCCCTTGGGCTCCAATGGCGGTTTGAAGACTTAAAAGGGGGCTTGGGTCATTTCCAAGACGTCGTTTGTAATCCACGGTGATGCGTTCGATCACCGAGACCACGGCCTCGGAGTCCCGGACCTCCTGAACGGCCTTTCCGCTGGCCGTCAGACTTGTACCCAGATATTTCAATACAACCAGAGAAAGAATCGAAAGAATGATCAAACCGGCCAGAATTTCAACCAGGGTCATACCCCTCTGATCTGTATGTCTGTTCATGGAATAAATCCTGTGTCCGGTGTAATGGTCACGACCTGACTCCCTAAACTGATGGTCGAAAGACCAGAGGGGCGGCCCCAGGTATCAAAGCCCACCGTCCCTGCAACAAGATCCGGTAGGTCCATACTCAAACTGTTTTCACCCGGAAACAAAACATCCGACGGCGTGCCCGAGATATCCCTGACCAGGGTGTAACTACTCCCGTCAAACCGGACTCCCCAGGGAAGGTCACCATTCATGGACCGGCTCTGGGCATACCTCAAATGGACTTTGAGCATGTCTGCCGAAGCCCTGCGTTCGGTATCACTGCCCAGATTCCCGGCGACAAGTATGGCCGAAACCACACCAAGAACCACAAGCACCGCCACGATTTCAATGAGGGTAAATCCTTTGTCATTGCCCATGGACACGCCACCTTCCGGGATGAGCTTTGGTTGAAGCTTCCCGATCCAGATCACGGGAGTATCGACCCAGAAAAACCAGTCGCCCGCCCTTTGCAGAGGGATCCATTGTCCATGCATAGTCCTTTCCAAGATCCGTATCCATGAATGAAAAAAGTGTTGCATCATCCTGCCAGCCGGTTTTGGATAATTTGCCATTGGCCCAGATCAAAGACTCCCGGGCATTCAATTCTGCCCTACCTGCAATGAGCCCCATTTTCACATGTTTATCCGTCAATTCCCCAAAGCGTTTCAGGGACGCGGCCGCAAGGAAACCCACGATCAGCAGAACAAAAAGGATTTCAAGGAGGGTAAAGGCCTTTTCATCCAAAGCAAAAACACTCCGACGATGGCTCATAGGTCCTCTCTTCCCCAGGTGAAAAGGCATGGTCCGGCCAGGGACAATCCGAAAGCGATTTCTCCCTGGACCGGATCATGGACCTGCACATGGGTTTTTCGCTGGAACATCAGGCAGGCCTTAACAATTTATCATCTCCAGCTACCAGGGCTTGTGAGCGTCGATGCGGTTCGGACCAAGACCTGGGACGTGTCTGTTTGAAAAATCAATGTCCCTCCTGTTACCGTAGGGGCAGCACTCCATGTGTAGTTATCCGTTCCCAGGACTGTATCCATGGTTAAGAACAATGCCGCATCCGTTGTCCAGCCTGCGGTCGACAACTTCACATTTGCCCAGGTCAGGCTTTCCCTTCCGTTCAGTTCGGCTACCCCGGCCTGGATTGCCCGGACCTTGGCATTCGCCGTAAGATCGATATATTTGGGCACAGCCACCGCCGCAAGAATCCCGATTAGAATCAAAACTGCGATAATTTCAACCAGCGTAAAACCACGTTGATCATTCAACCTCTGTCTCATTGTCTTCCTCCTGTCATGCTTCGTTTTAACATGATTTTATGTATTATTTGACCATTTTGGTCAGGTCCCACATGGGTAAAAAAATAGCTAATGCAAAAAAACCCACCACGGCGGCAAGGCCGATGGTCAGAATCGGTCCAATGGCTTCGGAAAGACCTTTGACCGCATATTCCACTTCATCGTCATAATGGATGGCCACCTCCTTGAGCATCTCATCCAGAGTTCCGGCTTCCTCTCCAATGGCCACCATATTGATCACCATGGGCGGAAAGTACCGTGCGGATCTCAATGGTTTGGCAATGCCCTGACCTTCTTCAAGCTTTTCGGAAATCTCGTTGAACTGACGGGTAATGGCGGCATTCCCCAGGGTTTTGGATAAAACATCCAGGGAACTTAAAATGGCCACGCCACTGGTCAGAAGAATCGAAAAAACACTTGCAAATCGTGCCATCACGGATTTTATAAGCAAAGGCCCGATAATGGGAATGGATAGAATTGCCGTGTCCCTCACAAAACGCCCCTTGGGTGTTTTCATGGACATCACAAAGCCCATGACGCAAAAAATGATTCCGGCGAGAATCACATACCAGTAATCGTGAAGACCGTTGTAAAGCCATAGACAGATTTTGGTGGGCAGGGGCAGAGCCAGTCCGGCTTTATTGAAAATGGTCACAAATTTAGGAATCACAAAGGTCAACAGGATAAGAAAGGCCGCAAACAGTGTCACCACAACAATGGCCGGATACCTCAATGCGGATTTGATATCGGATTTGATCTTGTTCTCATGATCTATGATGTAAATCAACCTCTCCAGAATATCCGGAAGAGACCCACTGACCTCCCCAGCCTCAAGCATACTGCAGTAAAGGGGTGGAAACACATTCTGATGTTTTGAGAATGCTTGATGAATTGTTTTGCCCTCGTTCAGATCCTTACGGATCATCCCGATGGTTTTTTTCAGTTTCACATTTTCCGATTGCTCAAACAGGATATCGAGAATCTGAATAATATTGACTCCGGACTTGAGCATGGTTCTGAACTGCTTGGTAAAAAGAATCAGGTCCTCGGTACTGACCGGCGTCATCATTTCACTGAGCCCTGAAAAACTCATCTGGGTTTTCCCCGGGGGTTTTTCCTTCACCTTTAGGGGAATATAGCCCAGCCCGTTGATCTGGTCTTCGGCGTCCATGCGCGTCTGGGCGATGATCACACCTGAAATTTCTTGACCCGATGGGGTGATCGCTTTGTAAATATAGTCCATGATTGCCTTTTAAAACCCGTGTCACACCATGACAGCAGAGGCTGCCTCTTCAAAGGTTGTGATTCCTTTTCTTATCTTATCGGCAGCGGCCTGTTTTAACGTTAGGAAATTCCCCTGCGAAACAGCCGCACGACTGATTTCCTGGGCTGATTTCCGACTCAAAATCATTTCCTGAATTGCCTCATTGATCACAAGGACCTCAAAAAGGCCCACACGACCTGCATAGCCGGTCTGTCTGCAATTGTAACACCCTTTGGCTTGAACAAAATCACCGGTCTTGTCCATGTCCCAATGCCCTATAACAGAATCCGGCGGGGTAAAAGGAGTCTTACAGTGCTGACAGACTTTCCGGATCAAGCGCTGACCAATGGATGCCAGCATGACCGACGAAACCAGAAAGGGTTCAATATCCATGTCAATAAAACGGGTAACAGCTCCGGCCGCATCATTGGTATGAACCGTGGAAAGGACCCTGTGGCCGGTCATGGCCGCCTGGACAGAGATTTTTGCCGTTTCCGAATCCCTGATTTCCCCCACCATGATCACATCAGGATCCTGCCTTAAAATGGCTCTTAAGCCCGTGGCAAACGTCATTCCGGCCTTCCTGTTCAACTGAACCTGACGAATGCCTGCCATGCGGAATTCCACCGGATCTTCCACGGTGATAATATTGACATCCGGGTGATTCATCATTTTCAACAAGGAATACATGGTGGTGCTTTTCCCACTTCCCGTGGGGCCGGAACTTAATATCATTCCGTAGGGTTTGTTGAGCATCTCCCTGATTTTGATTTGATCTGCCTCACTCATCCCCATCTGGTCCAATGAAAATATTTCAGTGCTGGTGTCCAGAAGCCTCATGACCATATTCTCACCATAGATGGTGGGCATGGTGGACACCCTGACATTGATCTCCCTGTTCTGCACACGCATGGTAAACCGTCCGTCCTGGGGGATGCGCGATACGGATATATCCAGAGCCGCCTGGATTTTAAGCCTTGAAATCATGGATAAAAACATATTTTTCGGAGGGGATGGCACATCCTGGAGCTTGCCGTCCACCCTGAAACGAACCTGGACATGATTCTTTTCAGGGCTAAGATGGATATCGCTTGCCCTGTCCTGAACCGCCTGGGCCAAAATGGAATTAACCAGACGAATGACGGGCACCTCTTCGGCCATATCCTTAAGGGAATTGACCTGGAAATCTGTAATATCTGACTGATTTTCACTACTGATACCGATTTCAAGGCCCATCTGATCCATGACCTCATCAATATCCGAATGGGCGCTGTACAAAATAGCGGTCAGGTGGTCCAGTTCCTTTTCAGGGCAGATCACCACCTCGACTTCGATATTGGCATAGATTTCAATGGCGTCGACCGCCGATATATCCATGGGATCATCCATGGCGATGGTCAAAAGGTTTCCCTTGCGCAATATGGGCACAGCCCTGTATTTTTTGGCGATATCCTGGGGAATCAGCTCACTTAAGGAGACATCCAGAGGGTATTTTGTGGGATCATAGGTCTCGATTTTCAGCTGGGCAGAGACAAGTTCAACGATCTGCTTTTCCGTGACCAACCCTTGCCTCACCAGAAACTGGCCCAGCTTCAGCCCGCTTTTACCTTGTCGTTTAATACAATCGGACAAGGTGTCGGAATTGATATATCCGGCCTCAACAAGCATTTCGCCGAGTTTCTTTTTCATAGGCTGTCACCCTCCTCGCTGTCACCCTCCTCGCTTGGCACAGTGTCTGTCATCCGTTCTTCAAGAATTCGGGGCGTGATAAAAATCAGAAGTTCTTCCATCTCATTACTGTCACTGATCCATTTAAAAAGATGGCCGATCACCGGGAGATTCATCAGCCAGGGTATCCCTTTTTTATTATTTTCTGCTCTGTCTTTGTTGAGCCCCCCGATCATGGTGGTGTTCCCGTTAAAAAGGACCACTTGGGTTTCCGCTTTTTTGGTGATAATTCCGGGATTTCCGTTCACTTCCACACTGTTGTCAATCTCGTCCTTACTGGTGGTAATCTCAAGTTTCACCATCATGTTATCAATCACATGGGGCGTGACCTCCAGATGGATGACAGCTTTTTTGTAAGCCACGCTAATTTCACCGTTTTCAATGCTCTGATAAGGGATTTCCTTGCCACTTTCAATCATGGCTTTCTTGTTATCAATGGTGGTGATGGACGGGCTTGATAAAATTTTCAGCTTTCCATCACTCTGAAGGGCTGACAATTGGAGCGAAAGGGTGGAACGGCCATGGGTTGAAGCATATCCCAAAAAACCTCCGCCGGTCACTCCCAGATCCATGCCTGCGGTAAAATCTCCGCCCTCACTGCCCCACCTGGCTCCCAGTTCTCGTGCCGTGGCCTGGTTTGTTTCAACGATATTGGCAAGGATCAGAATCTGACGGGTGGGCTTGTCCAGACGTTGGATCACCGGAAGAATTCGGGCCATTTCAGACCTGGTTGCACGGATCACCAGGGAGTTGGTGTGGGTGTCCACGGCGATGGTGCTTGATTCGGTTTCAAAGGCTGATTTTTCTCCTGCCCCTTCCTTGGCCGATTGATCCAAAAAGGCCATGAGACTTTCTTTCAGTGCTTTTGAATCTGAAAAATCAACTTTGACAATACGGGTTTCAATGGGCTCCATTTTTACCAGGGACTGTTTCAGTTTTTCCCGATTCAATTCCGAAACAAGATCTTCATCGGTCATGATTCGAATAAGATGCTTATCATTCACATAAGAAAGACCATGTGTTTTAAGGATATTATCAAATACCTCGTCCCAGGGAACGTCCTCTACGGCCACATTGATTTTACCTGTCACTTTTTCACTGATCAAAACATTGACATCCACCAGAAGGGCAAGTGATCTCAGAACAACAGCCACGTCTGCATCACTCATTTTCAGGGATATTCTTTTTTTAGGAAGTGCTTTCAGGTTTTCGACCTTGTATTGTTTCATGTTGCGATTGAAGGCATAGGATTTTTTCTTTACAGATGGCGAATATCCTTGGGATTTTTCAGCTTTGTCTTTCCATTCATCCCATTTCACCTCATTTTTTTTATCAGGAGCCATGGAGGCACAGGATGTCAAAAACAAAAGCAGGATGATAAGGGTCAATCCCTTGGCGTCCTTTTTCATTTACAAGCCTCCTTCCAGAGGAAGAATTCGTTTCTTTTTTCCGTTTTCCACAATGACCACCCGATCCGGACTGATGGTTTTAACACGCAGTCCACGTCCGTCAATATCCTCACCCGGACTGTATTCTCTGTTGTTGATCAAGGCATAAATCAGATTACCTGACCTGACATAACCATGATATCTCAAATCATCATTCGGTCCGAAGTTCAGTGTATTCGATGCCAGAAAGGGACTTTTGCCCCAGGGCCCCCTGGCACGGGAAAGTGTAAACGCACCCAATCCCTTTGAGGGGTCTTCGGCAATGGCGTCGTTAATCTTTAAAATAAACTGGGTGACGTCCTCTTTGGGGGTCAGCATCTTGTTCTGTTTCTTTCCCATATTATCCATCACCATCATGCCTCCCCAGATAAAGGCCACCACACTTGCAACCACCAGGATTTTTTCCCGTTTGCTCATGGTTTCCCCTCCCCGTGTTCCGGCCCCTGTTCTTTAAAAACCTCCACATTGAGCATGACATCCAGAGACCCTTTCCAGGAAAAAATCTGGATCATTGGAATGCCGGACAAACGGGGCAAGGCCAGAAGGTCCAGAAGAATTCTGCGGACATCGCCCAAATCACCCTTCATTGAAATGGCCCACAGACCCGGATGTTCTTCGGTCATGGGGCGGATCTCTTCCACCCATTCCAAACCCATATGGTTTTGTTCAGCCAGTATTGATACGCTGTCCATAAATGACAGCCCCTTGCTTTTTTCCAGGTGTTCACCCGCCAGAAAGGCAAGCTCATCTTTCACGTTTTTTTCCTGGATTTCAAGGGATCGATAGAGACTTTCCATAAGCATACTTTGGCTCTTTTGATGATCAAGGGCCTGTTTCTCTTCACGATGTGCATTCAAAATACGGTTCCTGAATCCTGAATCGTAAAGAATCACGGAGATCAGGATCACAAGAACAAGAATCAGGAGCTTGTTCATGGGCGTGATGTAAAATATCTGTTTACCGATGTCGGTCTCAGTCATAAAGCTCCATGGTCGACTCAAAATAAATGACCTTTTTCCCGTCCAGTTCCTTTTCCCCCACATGGGTGAGAACCAGTGAATGGACCAAGCGGGAGGTCCTAAGACTTTCAGAATAATCATCAAGAATTTTTCTGTTCACGTTGAGGACAATGCCCTGGATAAAAAGGGAACGATGTTTTAAATCACCGTTTGTTTCTTCATACAAAAACGAGCTCAGCTTTATATCCTGGGGAGTAAGGAGAGATACTTCGGCAAGAACCGCAGCGCCTGTATGTGTCTGGCCCTGGATTCGCTCCTGTTTTTTGTTTAATCGGATGTGGTCTGAAAAATCGATAATTCCTGCTTGCCCATACTGAGCATCACGTAGGCTTAGCTCATGTGACATCACCAGAATTTCGCCATCAATGATGTTCTGTTTGTGAAGCAGTCGCTCATGTGAGACAAATCCCAACACACTTACAAGGATTATGGCAACACCAAGAACCTGTGTCAAAAGGCGGTTCTTATGTTTTTTTTCCTTATCCTTATACGTAAAATTAAAATTAAGCGTATGCTCTGTCTCGGAAAGTGCAAGTCCTGTTGCAGGGACAAACTCATCTTGTGCGCTTGTTTCCCTGGCACTCTTTGGGGACAGTGTTTCTATTTTCTCAAAGGGATTGATGGTCATCACCGGAATCCCCAGCTGTCCCCGGGTGTAGGTCATAAGGGGCACAAAAGCACACAAGGGACCTGTGAAATAAAGACGTTCCACTTTCTGCCCCTTCATTGTCATGGAAAAATGTTCAAAGGTCCGTTCAATCTGCCTGATCAGTCGATCAACAGCGGGAAGGACCAGGTTAAACATCTGCTCAATCTGTTCTGGGCTTCCTTCGTGGATCCCTTCGATTAAATTGTCAGATATTATCACAGGGCCCTTACTGACGTTACCCTGACCCTCTGTATCCTTTTCCTGATCTGATACCTGCCCCTCTTCAGATTCAAGGTAGCTGTCCATGGAGATGCCGTCATCCGGCTCCGGCTCGGCCATGACGTGCTCGTCAAGAACCTCGGTCATGCTCCGGGTCCCGGTTTTGATGTCCCGGGACAGGATCAGGCTCCCCTTTGAAAAAATATCAATACGTGACCAGTCTGTTCCGATAAACAGCGTCCCTATGTTCTGGCTGCCCTCACCGGAAAACCCTGTGCGGAAAAGATTCTGAAAGGCAAAGGATGTCACGGTGATACCCGTTAACGGCCATCCTGTCCGCCTGAATAGCTCCTTTATGTCAGACAGGTCCTTAACAGGTGCTGAGCAGGCCAGCACTTCAATTTCTTTTTTATCCTGCAGCAGACGTGTCCCGGTAACGTCAAAATCAAAAACAACCTCACCGTGGCCCAGTTCCACCTCTTTTTTAAACGACCAGAACACGGCCTTGGAAAGATGTTTGGCCGGCATATCCGGCAGAACCATAAAACGGGTTTCAACACCTTTGGACTGAATGGTGCACCAGATCCTGACCCTGGGAACTCCTTTCAGATATCTGGCAAGAATGGCCTTGAGAACCTCCTGGAAATCCGGACTGTTCCGTGTTATACCCTCGCCGTAGAATTCCTTGCCCCAATTCAGGATCTCGTAATTATTCCCTGAAATGGATCTGGCTGTAACAATAATCAGGCTTGTGTAACCCAGAACAATACCGGCATTGATACCGGCCCCAAAGGCAAGGTGATTTCGTAATTTCCCCATGTAGGTGCTTCTCTTGTTCGTCATCTCAACTCATCCGTCAATTCCCGTTTTTGCAATGGAAACCGAAAAAGACCATGTGGATTGGTGGGGGGAAGGGTCAACGCGTTTCACTGAATAAATACATTCTAAATCTAAAATAAAAACCCTAGTTGAAGAAAGGATCGGCAAAAAACAAGGAATCCTTTAATTTAAATTGAATCAATTTTTTTTCAGAGGAAGGTACAAACACCACGGTTTCAAGGGAATCCTGAGCCTGACTCATGGATGTAAACGTTTTTTTCAACACCACATCAACCCTAAACCCAGTATCTCCGCGAAAAAATGGGATCATCTTGATACTCGGGGCATCCGAAGGCCATGACCTGACAAAGCCAAAGGCATCTCCCAAGGAAGAAAAGGATGCCACCCGGACCCAGTAGGTTTCAGGGAAAAGCGGTGTGACATCCACCGGAATAATGGGGAAAATAATGCGATCTCCGATATTGAGGTTGTTGATATTTGCAATATGAGGATTGGCCTTTGAGACTGCGTCCCGATACAATGGCTGGGAATGGCCGTAGACTTTTTCAAGCATGACCAGGAGTGTGTCAGAACGCTTGACCTCGACCTGCCCCAGATCTTCGGACATGATGTGAGCCGGTTCGTTCAGCACAGACTGATCACCATTGACAGGTCCAACAGGGCTTTCCACCAGGGGAATTGCCTCTTGTACAGGTGATTCCTTGACAGGGTCCACACGTTCGGGCGTCTTTTCATAACTGTCCCCAATCTCCTTGACGTCCGGAGCAACTGGCGCATCAGGATTTGTCCGGATGGTTGCCGGAACCACCTGAGCAGGTTTCCTGACAGGCTGGATGTCCATCTCTCCGAATGAACTGAAAAAAATAAAGGCAAGCCCAATGACCAGTATAAACACAGATGAACTGATGATCATATCAGGAAAAACACTGCCTTTTGAAAGCACTCTGCGGGCACAGAATCGAACCTGGAACCAGCCGGCTTTCATGGATTTCCTGATGCTCATGGATAAAACCAATCGATGACAGAGCTTGACGATTTTTTTAGGACACCCTCCCGTGGCCAGGTATATTGCCAACAGAGCCGGATACGTGAACATGGAGATTTGTTTGATGGTGTTACCCGCGATTTTCAATCGATGACTGATCATATGGCGAGTATCGGTAAAGCTCAAGGGACCCAGGACATGATAATGACTTATTTTCACCTTGAATTCCGGATAGTGATTAACATTGTCCATAAACCCGCGATTTGCAAAAACAACCAGTTGCAGGTTACCCTCGAGATCAGCAAGCCGGTTTAAGACCTGGAGCCCTTCTTCGGGAATCACATGGCCATCGTCAATGAGTATCACCACTTTTTTGTCATTTTCCCGGATCGTTTCAATCAGGCGGTCCATATGCATGTCCGGATGAAGGGTACGCATAAAGGGATCATACTCAAAATGTCCGAACACGTTGAGAATCTGCTGTTCAAATTCCGCTTTTGATTCGCAGTATTCGGCATTGAGCAGAAGGACATCCATGTTTTTTTCATAGCACAATTTCCGGTAAAGATGCCGCAGAAGTGTTGTCTTCCCCGTTCCGGGGGCACCTGCTATAAGGTTAACACCGGTGAAATTTCTGATCGTGTTTTCAAGCTGTTGAAGGACTCCGAAATGTTGCCTTGACTGGTAAAAAAAATCAGGGTCAGGGGCATTTGAAAAAGGATCCCTGGTGAGATTATATATTCTAAAATAATCGACGTCTAGGGTCATGGGAAAATTCGATCCAATTCGCGAGTAAGTAAAAATGGGGTCCATGATACGGACACGATAATCGATTTTATACCGAAACAGAGTTTGGGTTAAACACAGAAATTAAGATCAGAGTCATACGAAAAGAATGGAACGATATCATGTTATCGTTGTATTATTAAACCCATCGATTAGAAACCGTTGTTCACCAATGTTTGCATTGATGAACACGATGTAATAAGCATACACATTTAAAAAAAGCATGTCAATCGTCAACAGGGGAATTCATAAAAAAATAATAATGCATCCGGGCATTTACGCAAAAAACCCAGGATCTTTAAACCATCTGGCAAGAAACGTACGAATGGGGGGTGATATATTACGAAATCAAATTATTTCAATATCTTCTCGTTTTATCCAACCTATTTTATCATCGGAAAAACGTATTTTCACGTAACCCCGCAGCTCATCATCAACCCCCACGCGGGTTCCCGAATGAAGAACAAATAATTCCGTGGACTCTTCGGTGAGGCCTGATCTTACAGATACGCTCTCCACAAGAACAATGGCATGTTCGTTGAAACGGGCATTATAAAAATCATTAAATGATGTGAATGTAAAAACCAGGGCAAGGCTTAAAAAGAGCCAGTCTATCAGCTTCATGCTCCGTCCGGAATTGAGCATGCCTATCACCACACGGACCCAGAAAATAAGAAAAAAACCAAGGGCCAGCCATCGGATGATATTCTTGTTCAACATCTCTTTCCAGAAAAACAAAACCTTGAATACCGGCGAGGTCTTGTCTTCGGATTTGTCTTTCAAAAGCCCCGTGACATAGTCATGGTTATACCGAAGATCCGGGTCATGGGGCATGATATTCAATGCCCGTTCATACCAAAGCATGGCCCGACCGATGTTGCCCTCTTTAAACCATGCATTACCCGCATTATAGTATAGCTTCCCGTTGATCACACCCTTTTCGGCCACGGTTTCAAACAGAGTTGCCGCCTTTTCGTAGTGTCCCTGGTTGTAAAGCTGGATACCTTCCAGATATTCCCTGGCTGCCTCGGATGCCTGTGCCCCTGCATGAACGAAAATCATCAGGGACATCATCCCCAGAACAGTCAATCGCCTCATACCTATCATCATCGGATCCTCCGAATGGTTTGCCTGGTTTTATCCATCAATTCTTTCCGGGTCGCATCATTCAAGGCTCCCCCGCTGAATCGTATGGATTCGATGCGATTCAACAGATCTTCTGCCTCGTGGATGTCTTCCTGTTTCAGATTCGCCTTGGTCAGAATATTCCTGACCTCCGCTGTGGTCAACGTCTCCCCGACCATGCCCCCCCTGGAAAGCACCATGCTGATAAAGGCACGATAAAGAGCCGATAGAAACTCATCTTCCGGTGTGCCCGATTTCCCAGCGGACTTCAAGGCTTTTTCTGCGCGCCTTACCATAAGGGACGCCTGGCTTTTCCCTCTTCCTGTATAAAGCAGAATGGCTTTGAGTCCCCCTGCACCCAGGGCCGGCAGAATTAAAAGAAGGATAAACATGGCCAGCGACATGCCCGGCCTGTTTTCCACACCATCCAGGGATTCTTTGAGGGGAAGAATGTCATGGCCTGTATATTCCACCTTTTTCTTGATCCGAAGGGGCCTATCCTTATCCTGTGTTCCTTCTTCGTTAATCAACGGGGCCACTTGCCTTTCTCCTGACTGATCCGAGGGTGCCACGTCAAGTTCAAAGGCCGGGGTTACGAGAATCTGATACTGACCCTTTTCCACATCAAAATAATTGACCGTGATGGGTGGGATTGTGAACGTGCCATCCTTGATCGCCACCAGTGCTAAACGGAATATTTTCTTCCCCGCATACCCTTTTCGACCGATCGTGACATCTTCCTGGGGATTATCCCGGTACATTTTAAGTCCATCAGGCACATTGATCTTGGGCTCTTCGACATCCATAATATTGCCGATCCCGTCAAGGGTCAGGGTCAACGTTGTGGAATCACCCACCTTGATGTCATGATTTTCCATGGCTGCCGACAGGGTCATCTGACCCACAAGTCCTGAAAATTCGACATCATGGGGATTGGCTGGCAGGGGGTTGATCCGGATGGGAATTGGATTTGTCCTCAATACTTTCCTCTCAAGCCTGCTTCGCCCGAAAAAGGAATTCCCAAAAAATGAATCCATGGGGTCACGACGTTGGGTGCCTTGTTTGACCACCTTGTCGCAGGTCAACACCGAGGGAGGTATTTCAACCGTTCCGTCCTTCAACGGAACAAGAACGATCCTGCGTTCGATCACATTGTACTCACGACCGCCTATCAGTTTAGTGACATTGGTGTCCTTGTCCGTCTCTTTAACCATAAAATCTTTAAAATCAGGGACCTGAAGCGATGGATTGGTGATCTGGATGCCATAATACAATGAAAAGACATAAACAATCTGCTGGCCCACATAAGGCAAATCATCATTCACCCTGGCCTGGACAAAAATATCACGGCTGTCCTTATCACTGACCGGTGAATCCTGAACAAGAATCGTAATGGGTTCGGTATGATAGCTGCTGCCCTTATCATCAAGCGTTAGTGCCGGAATGATAAGATGTCCCTTTTTCAAGGGAGAAAGGCTGTAATTATGTGTGTATTCATGGGAACTCTTCCCGTTAATCCACTGAAAACTCGATCCAGTACTGTGGGATAATATCCTGAAGTCCTTGATTCCCGAGGTATCCACTTCAGCATCCGCATCGCTGATTGACACGGTGAGGGTCAGGATGTCGTCCGGGGTCATCTGCGTTTTGTCTACCCTGGCCTTGACGGAAACAGCAAATGCCGAGGCCGGAATCAACAAAAACCCCAGCATGAACACAATGAGTTTTTTCATAATGAATTACCAGTCCTTGTCAACCTGTCTGGGTTCGTATGCAGGCATAAGGGCTTTGCCCGGATTATCCTTCAACCGATTCAACATGCGTTCCGCCTGCTTCATGGCCTGTTCATCAGGTTTTTTCTCTTCCCCCTTGCCTGATTGGGCATCCTGGGGCTTCCCCTCTTGTGGTTCCGGGGCCTCTTTATTACCCGTCTCTTTTTCCGGATTCTTTTTATCTTGTGATTGATTATCCGGTTTCTTGTCTTTGTTCTGATCCTTATTCTGGTCTTGGTTCTGGTCCTTGTTCTGATTTTTGTCCTTGTCAGAGCCATCCTTGTTCTGGTCTTGGTTTTGCTTGTCTTTGTCTTGCTTATCCTGATTCTGCTTGTCCTGGTCCTGCTTTTTCTTTTCTTCCATGACCTTTTTGACATAAGCGATATTTTTTTTGGCATCCTCGTCATTGGGGTCAAGTTTCAGACTCTCTTCGTATTCTGAAATAGATTTTTCAAAATCGTTTTTCCTGAAATAAGTATTTCCCATATTAAAATGGGTCTTCTGCTTCAGGACTGTATTGTCACTTTTCAAGGCTTCTTTGTAATGATCCAGGGCCGAATCATAATCCTTGTTTTTATATTGGGCATCGCCCAGGTTATAAAAAACCTCCGGTTTGTCCGGTGCTTCAAGCTGGGCCTTAATGTAATAATCCAGGGCTTTGGGGTAATCCCCCTTCTCATAGGCCTCCTTTCCTTTCTTACTTGCCGAATACAAGCTCTCGGCGCCGGACACAGAAGAAAACATGGCAGATGAAAATCCCATGAGAACGAGCAGACAGACACTATGAATCCAAAAATCTTTGACCATGGCTATCTAAATCTCCTTGGGTGGTTTGATGGCCGACGGAAGCCCAATACCGATCATCAGAAAGATAATGGCAGGCCCCAGAAACCACTGAAAGCGGTCTTCCCAGATCTTTTTTTTACCGCTTGATACGGTTTTCTGTTCCATGGCCCCTCGGATATGCCGGGTGTAAATCTCTTCGAGATCCATATCCCCTGCCACAGACCGGACATAGCTTCCTCCGGTGAGATCGGCAATGTCCTTGAGTGTTTTTTCATCGATGCGGGTGAGGATAATTTTCCCCTGATTGTCTTTTTTAAAGCCCCCATCTGCATCCGGTACGGGGATACCATCGTCGTTTCCAACCCCGATGCAGAAAATCTTAACTCCTTTTTTTGCAGCCTCCTTTGCCGCGTCAAGGGGATCTCCGCCTGTGCTTTCACCATCAGTGATGATGATCAGGGCTTTTTCCGTATCCTCATTTTCAGGAAATCCATTTAAGGCTTCGTGAATGGCTCCGGCGATATCCGTGCCGCCCAGGGGCAAATAATCTGGCCCAAGCTCACTCATGAATAAATGAAAGGCATTATAATCCAAGGTCAGCGGACATTGAACAAAAGCGGTTCCTGCAAATGCCACCAGCCCTGCACGATCACCTTCCAGCATGGAAAGAAGATCAAAGACCTCCCGTTTGGCCCTCTCCAATCGATTGGGTTTGATGTCCGAAGCCAGCATGCTTTTAGAGCAGTCAATGGCAATAAAAAGGTCCACCCCTTTTCTTTGGATCTCCTGCCATGTAAAGCCATACTGAGGTCCGGAAAGAGCAAGGCTTGTGAACAAAAGGGACAGGAGAATCAGCGCATATTTGACCCATCGTCGTTTCAGGGAAAAGGTGGGGCTGAGAACAGACAGGTTGTCCCCATTGCAAAAAGCCGCAAGAATCTTCCGTCTTCTCCGCATACCATGGGCACAGATCAGAAACACAAGAGGAATGGCCCAGATGTAAAAAAGATTATGAATGTGTGCAAAGGTCATGGGATCCTCAGATAGCGCGTATTTTCAAGAACAAGTCCCGAAATCAGCAAAAAGAATGAAGGTATCAAAAAATACAGGTAAAATTCCTTGTATTCGGTAAAGTCCTTGACCTTCACTTCGGTTTTTTCAAGCCTGTTGATGGTGGCGTAGATATCGTCCAAGCCTTTCAGGTTTTCCGCACGAAAATACTGGCCACCGGTTTTGTCAGCCATGCGTTTCAAGGTTTCTTCATCCATGGTCACTTGCTGGTAAATCAGACGTTCACCAAAAATGGGATCTCGCACTCTAAAGGGTGCCTTGCCACGGGTCCCCACACCGATGGTATAGATCTTCACCTTCTTTTCAGAGGCAATGGATGCTGCGATGTCCGGGCTGAGTTCTCCGGCGTTGCTGTCTCCGTCAGTCAAGAGAATGATCACATTGGATTTGCTTGGAATATCTTCCAGGCGTTTGATTGATATGCCAATGGCATCACCAATGGCGGTGCTTTCGCCTGCCGACCCAATCTTCAGCTTGTCCAGAACAAAGGAAATGGTGTTGTAATCACGGGTCAGGGGCAGCTGGGTAAACGCATAGGTCCCGAAAACCACCAACCCGATCCTGTCCCCTTCACGTTTGGAAATAAAATCCCGGACAACATCTTTGACTGCTTCAAGGCGGTCAATGATTTTTCCCTCTTTTTTAAAATCCAGGGCAGCCATACTCCCGGAAACATCCACGGCGAGAATCAGGTTGATTCCTTCGGTCATCACGTTCACGTGACGGGTGCCCCATTGGGGACGTGCCATGGCCGTTATCATCAGTGCAAGGGCAAGAAATTTCAAAACACTGACCAGGTGGCGAGTGACCAGAAAAAACGAAGGCTGAATTTTCGTGGCCCCTTTGATCCGTGACAGCTTCATGGCTGGATGTATCATCAGCCGTTTCCTCGCTATGATCAATACAGGAAAAATGGCCAGGCATACAAAATATAGGGGTGATGCAAATCTGAACATGGGGTTCAAGGCCTATCAGGTCACGGCATGATCCTGCTCAGGATCTTCCGGACTCGTCTGTTTTACAAAAGAATGTGCAAATCTGAAATCTCCCAGCATTCGTTCCCGTTCTTCGGGAACTCCTGCAAATTTAACAGGATCACTTCGTTTCAGAAGATCTTTCAAATCTGCGGCCAATTTTTTTTCCATGGAAATATCATTGATACGTGGAAAAAGTTCTTCGGTTGTCATTTCCGGGGCGTCAATGCCAAAACGCCCACCTATATAGGTTTTAAGGATGGCCGTGAGCCTGAAATAAAATTCCCTGGAATCTGAAATGCCGTCTTTTTCAAGTTGTTCAAGGCATTGATAGGCATCAAGATCAGGTGGTCGGGGATGTTCTTGGGGATCGGTTCCCTTTTTCCGTTTTTTGAGAAAAAGATCCACGAGAAAAAAGATCAGGACAATCAGAAGGATGATCCCGATCACTGCCAGAATCCCATAGATGATCCGGTGATCAAATCCAATGGATTCAGGGGCTTTGACATCCAGGATATCTGTCATACGTTCCAGGGCCTTGTCAGGTTGGACCGTCGAAGGCAGGGGGCCTGGATCAGGCCCCGAAGTGACCGCATCCGGCACCGTCGTTTCACCATACAGAGAAGCCCCTGGCATAAAAAGGCTTACCATCACACAGGATATGATGACCAGGAATCGTTTCATCACCGAACCAGCCTTTCCCGGTACCTGAAATATTTAATCAGCACATCGGCCACCGAGGCACGCGTATCCAGCTCAATGCAATCCACGCCTGTTTTTCTTATGGTTTCAAGGGATAGCCTGTACTCATTTTGTTTCAGCCGCCCGTAATTTTCCCGTGTTCTCCTATCCGATGCATCCATGATAACCGAATCACCTGTTTCAAAATCCTGGGCCAGCACCAGTCCTTTTCCGGGAAGAATGAAATCATGGGGATCTGATAAAAGAACCGCTATAAGCTCATGGCGTTTGGAAGCGACTTTCATTTTTTTTTCATAACCCTCGGCAAGGAAATCCGACACAACAAAGGAAACCGTTTTTTTCCTGCTGACCCGACCCAGAAACTGAATGGCGTCTTCAATGTCCGTTCCCGCATGTTCGGGCTTGAAGGTGAATACTTCCTTGATCACCCGCCAGATGTGGGCCGAACCTTTTTTGGGAGGAATGTATTTTTCCACACGGTCCGTGAACAGAATCACGCCCACCTTGTCATTGTTCCTGATGGCATTAAAGGCAAGAATCGATGCAATTTCCGCGGCTGTTTCACGTTTCATCCGGCTGGCTGTTCCGAAATTTCCCGAGGCGCTCATATCGACAAGGAGCATGACAACCACTTCACGTTCTTCCTTGTAGAGCTTGATAAAGGGACGCCCCATACGTGCTGAAACTTTCCAGTCAATGTTTTTCACTTCATCGCCGGGGGTGTATTCACGAACTTCCTCAAATTCCATCCCGGTACCCCGGAACACGGATTTATATTGCCCCGCCATCATGGTATCCACCTGGCGGCGGCTCCGGATATGAATTTTTTTGATTTTTTTTATGATCTCTGGAGAAAGCATGGATTTTCGATTTTTTGTTTAAATGGTCAATTCAAACACAGGCCCTTGCCGAAATCGATAGGGTTTAAGGAACCTCAACCGATTCAAATATCTGGGCTATGATCTGGTCCGTGGTGATATCCTCGGCCTCGGCTTCATAGGTCAGTATGATCCTGTGCCTCAATACATCCGGGGCCACCGTCTTGATATCCTGGGGCGTGACATAGGCCCGGCCGTTTAAAAAAGCCCTTACACGGGAAGCCAGACTCAAAAAAATCGTGGCCCTGGGGGAGCCACCGAACTGAATATACTGTGAAATATCAATATTGTAATCTTTTGGATTCCGGGTTGCAAAAACCAGATCCACCATATAGTCCTTGAGTTTGTCATCCACGTAAATATCCATAATCAGCTTGGAGATATCAGCCAGATCCGATGTTTTGATCACCGGTTTCACCTGGATCTTTTCCTGGAAACCCACCCGTTTCAAAATCTCTTTTTCCTCGGATTTATCCGGGTAATTCACATTCAATTTAAGCATGAACCGATCAACCTGGGCCTCGGGAAGGGGGTAGGTTCCTTCCTGTTCAATGGGGTTTTGCGTGGCTAAAACCAGAAAAGGGTCAGGCAGGATAAAGGTATTGTCACCAATGGTCACCTGCCCTTCCTGCATGGCTTCAAGCAATGCAGACTGGACTTTGGATGGGGCTCTGTTGATCTCATCGGCAAGAATGATATTATGGAACACAGGCCCTTTTTTCATGACAAAATCGCCTGTTTTAGGCCGGTAGACTTCGGTTCCGATCAAATCCGCCGGAAGAAGGTCCGGTGTGAACTGGATGCGCTTGAAATCCGCATCAATGGTATCTGCAAGGGCTTTGACTGCACTTGTTTTCGCAAGTCCGGGCACACCTTCGATAAGAATATGCCCTTTGGCGAACAATCCCATGAGAAGACCGTCAACAAGGTCCCGTTGCCCCACAAGAATTTTTCCAACTTCGTTTCTGATGCTGTTCACCAGCATATGTTTTTCCTCAACCCGGCGTTTCAATTCCTCCATGACGTATGCCCCTCTCTTTTTTTTGGTGAACAAGTAAAAAACATGCAGAACCCTAAAATCGGGTGTTGAATGGTTATAATTAAAGTGAAATGAAAATAATCAACTAAACCAGGTATGTCAATAGCCATGGTCAGGTGTTCCTGTCAAAAAAAATTTGATGGCGTCGTAAAAAGTCCCATATGCGGCGTTGGCGATCCAAAATAGTCGTACGCCTGCGAGAACGAGTACATCAAAAATGACCGGCTAAAAAATGCACAAGGCACCTGCATGATTTGAACATCCCCTTGCACTATTTGTTTAATCAATATATACTTTTAATTATACCAAAAATTCAAACAGGTACAAAGAACATCATTTAAAAAGGTTTATGTCATTAAAAACCCCGTAATGCCAGTCTCGGCACGATTTTTGTACGCTTAATTAAAAAAACTTTGTTTGGTAATGCGATCTGGCATAATTCCAAGGTTGACAAGAAGTCATTCCCATTGTAGATTGGCATAAGTTATTTTACATACGGTAAATTTAAGTCAGCCCATGACCAAAGACTGCATACACCTGACTTTATAAACGTTAATGTTGAAGCATGGAGAAAACACAAATGGCAAAGTCCATACTCAAACAGCTCAAAGACGATGAGAGGGAAGTCCGTCGAAAATTGATCATCACTGCTGCCAAAACATTATACAAAAAAAAATCATTTCACAGCATCGGCATGCGGGATATTTCAGGTGAAGCCGGGATTTCCGTGGCATCCCTTTACCAGTACTTCCCAAGCCAGGACGATCTATTTGTCGCTATTTTAAAAACAGATCTGGATGAAATCAAATCCCAGCTTTGGAAAGACCGTCAATCCCTTGAAGACATATCCATCAACATTGTGGATTTTTTAATCGACAACGAGGATATATTTCTTATGATGAGCCATTTTATGGTCCGGGGTGAAAAGAAACCTGATTCCCTTGAAAAATTTAACGAAATCCAGGACATTTTTCTCGGAATGTTGGAGCAATCCCTTGCGAAATCCGTCCCAAAAGTAAACTTCTGGTTTTATTCAAGGGCCTTTTTCACGGCACTTTTCGGCAATGTGATCACATTCAGGAATTATTCACATGCCGGAAATGCATCCCAGAGGGAAATTTTGTATCATATTGTAAACATCACGGCGCGTACGTTTCAGGAAGCCATGAAAAACCAGGACTATCTTACACTTCTCAAAAACGACGAGAACTATTTTAAACTCTATGAAAAAGAAAAATCGTCTTGTTAACGGTTCTCTATTTCTGTATCCTAATGAGACGCGCTTGAATATCGAGTCTTAGATTAAGGATACATCATGGTGTTGTTAAAAAAACGTTGCCGGCCAATCCTGTTTGTGCCCCTGGCCTGCTTCTTCATATTTTTCCAATTCAACCCCCTGTGCATGGCCGGGGACAAATTCATCACCATCTCAGGCGTTGGTGATATCATGATGGGGACCCATTTCCCGTCAACGGAGTACCTTCCCCTGGATGACGGCATCAGCCTGTTTGATGATGTCAAAGAATACCTCAAGGCCTCTGACATCACGTTCGGAAATCTTGAAGGCCCCCTGCTCGATGAGGGGGAATGTATCAAAGCGTGCAAGGATCCCGAAAAATGTTACGCATTCAAAATGCCTGAACGGTACGTCAACCACTTGGTTCATGCCGGATTCAACCTGCTGGGAATTGCCAACAACCACATCGGAGATTTTGGGCTTCCGGGCCGGGACAGCACATTCAGACTTCTAAAACACGCGAACATTCAGTTTGCCGGGCTTGACTCACATCCCTATGCCATATTTAAAAAAAATGGTGTTACTTACGGGTTCTGCGCATTTGCCCCCAATGTGGGTACTCCGGATATCAGAGACATCGCCTCTGCATCAGAACTCGTAAAGCGCCTGGATGAGCGTTGTGATATCGTAATTGTTTCCTTTCATGGAGGCGCGGAAGGTGCGGAAAACAGACATATCACGTGTGGAAATGAGATATTCTACGGAGAGGACAGGGGGAATGTTTACGCCTTTGCCCATGGAATGATCGACGCCGGGGCCGATGTCATATTTGGTCACGGACCCCATGTGACCCGGGCTGTCGAACTGTACAATGATCGATTCATTGCATACAGCCTGGGAAATTTCTGTACCTATGGACGATTCAATCTTCTTGACCACAATGGTGTGGCCCCCATCATTGTCCTGACGGTCAATAAAAAAGGTGTTTTTCAGGAAGGAAAGATTCTTCCTGTTATCCAGGATTACAAAAAAGGTCCCCGGATAGACCCCGAAGGACGGGCCATATTCGAGTTAATTGAGCTGACAAGCATGGATTTCCCTGAAACGAAGCTCGTCATCACCGAGGCCGGAGACATGATCCGCAATCAATAGCATGCACACCGGCCATTGTTAGGATCAGTGGTGACCGCATTCCCCATCATGGTCATGACCACCGCAGACCTCAAAGGGCATGAATTCGTTCAGTGTCCCTGATTTCAACCGACCCAGGTTTTCTTTCACACTGCCTTCAACAGCCCGATAGACTTTTTTGCCATTTTTCGTCAACTTGCCCATGGCAGTCCCCCCGATCCCTCCGACAACCACGGCATCGACCTGTCTGCCCCCTAAGGCTTTCAGCGGCTGACATTGCCCGTGCTGATGATTGAGGTCCTGATTTAAAACCACGTCCATGTCCTGGGTTTCGCTGTCAACAAGTATAAAAAAATTTGCGGAACCAAAATGTTCAAACACAATGCTGTCCATACCCTGATTTACCTGTGTGGGAAAAGCCACTTTCATATCATATCTCCTAAGTTGACATTCAAATGTACAAAAGAATAAGAATCATACCCATTATGTCAAGGCTACATCATTTTTTAATAAAGCATGCTGAAGATATCTCCTTGCTGCATGTCTTCACATATGTTAATATTAGCGAATTATTGGGTAAGTAAGTTATTTTAACGTCTATTCACCATTAAAACAATCCTCTGAACAGAACCATGGCGCATCGTGTGAACGGCGTATTTGTCTTTAAAATAAGATAGTTAAATACATACAGGCTATCTACAATAAAACACACAAGAGATTGTAATGAGCATAGACATGTTAAATCAATAGTCACCTCATTTTATGGTCAAAAACGAAATTGGACAGTCAAACTCTCATGGATGTTCGAACCAAGCAGGCCACACTGCTTATTGTTGACGACAATCCTCACAACATTCAACTGTTGAAAGCCATTCTCTCGCTTCGTGGCTATCAGCTGATCATCGCAAAAAACGGAGTCCAGGCCCTGGAATCCGTCAAAGCCGTCCTGCCTGACCTGATCATTCTCGACATCATGATGCCTGAAATGGATGGATTTGAGGCCTGCCAAAGACTCAAGGAAAATCCGGCAACCCGGACTATACCCATTATTTTCCTCACAGCCAAAAGCCATATTGATGACATCATGAAGGGATTTGAACTGGGTGCCGTGGATTACATCACCAAACCATTCAGCACCAACGAATTGATGGCCCGGGTTGAAATCCAACTAAAATTAAAATTCAGCCAGGACACAGTGATCAAACAACGAAATGAACTCAGCGAAATGGTACAGATCCTTTGCCATGATCTAGCCAATCCCCTTGGGGCAGTCATGTCAAGTTTTGAATTGGCCGAATACGACCCCGATTATTTGAATCAGAACAAGAACCTGATTTTGTCCTACATTAAAAAACAGTATGAAATCATCGGCATGGTCAGGGATTTAAGGGCCGTAGCTGAAAATAGAAGCACCTTTAATCTCAAAACCGTTAATTTGAATAAGGCCTTCTGCGATTCCCTCGAAACCCTTCATTTCAAATTCCTTGAAAAAAAAATCCGGCCGGAACTATCCATAGATGGACAAATCCATATCATTGCGGAAAAAGTGTCCCTGGTAAATTCAGTTCTCAACAACCTGTTGACCAATGCTATCAAATTTTCCTACCCTGAATCCACCATTAGTATTTCAGCATACAAAAACGGAGCCCTGGCTGTGGTCTGCATTAAAGACAATGGCATCGGTATTCCTGAAAACGTCATGGACAAATTATTTGATATTGATCGACGCGCCATCCGTTTTGGCACCATGAGCGAAAAAGGAACCGGCTTTGGCATGCCCCTAGTAAAAAAATTCATCTCCGAATACGGAGCCTCCATGGATGTCGTTTCCAAGGATGAAGCCCTGCACCCCGATGACCACGGCACAACCATTACGCTTCATTTTAAACTTGCCTGAAACAATACCTAAACACATTCCGAATATAAAATGGCATAAGTCCTATAGGTCTCATGGGACCCATGGGAGTCATAGGACTTATGAAGATTTTTTATGCGCTTTTGATAAATTAAAAAAATAACCTGGCGAGGGGAAGACCCGCCCCACTTTGAAACCTAATTGTCACCTGGCAATCAGATCACTTAACACCTTCTCTTGTGTTTCTATAAGCTCACCCGTAATAAATATAACGAAAGGGTTAATATCCCCCTTATCCGCTTCTTGAATAGCCGTAAGATATTTTCTTTTCTTTTCTGTTTTGATAACAGCCGGGAAAAAACCTTTTTTCATTAAAATAAGATTCATTAAAATCCTTGCCCCCCTTCCGTTTCCGTCATCAAAGGCATGAATTCTAACTAAATTATAATGAAAAATTGCAGCCAAGGCTATTGGGTGTATTTGATCTATATTAGCATTTATCCACTCTACCAACTCCTGCATTTGTGTTTGCACGTGCAGAGGATCGACGTAATAGTGAATATCTCCATTCGGTAAAAGGACATGGTTTGGTTGCGTTTTATACTGTCCTGGATTCGCTTTTTTATTAACCTTTTGGCCTAAAGGGTTTATAGCTGGAGTAAAATCAATACCGAAAAGCAAAAGAGCATTTAATTCTTTTATCAATCCCTCACTTATATCTCTTGTATTGGATATAATATCCTGTAACCAATCAATTGCATTTGCATGATTTTTCGTATCAACAAAGTCTTTAAATGGCTTACCCTCTACAGTCAACCCCTCTGTTAAGAAAAAATGTGTTTCTCCCCTGGTAAGGGTACTACCCTCAATACTGTTTGAATTGTAAGTCCAGTCAATTTTAAGCTTCTTTAATATCGTATTCCAAAGATCAGTGTTTTTATCCTTTAAACTAATAATTTGGTTGTTTAATTCATCAGCTTTAGCAAAAAACGAATTAACAGTAGTGTCTATTTTTTCATTATATAACCCATGCATTTTATTTATATGTGACTCTTTATTTAATGGTGTTTGGTTAAACTCTTCTTTTTCCATAATATACAACTATTATATAATCCTAATAATAACACTATTATAATAAAAAAATTGTATAATCAATATATTATCTCAACAAACGGAGATTCACTATTGATGGTATCATCGTATGTATTTACCATCTCATCATCAGGCCCCAGCATAGGGAGGGGTGCACGTCATCATGATTCAATGGTTTCGCCCGGTTGAGCGGTGATATTGGGTTTCGTGGCCTTAACCTATGGACTCCAACCTGAGCCTGGTGTGGATTAACCGTTTCAATAAAACGTGTGATATATTTTGTATATCTGTACATTGGCTTGTTTTTTATTGTGGGAATAGTTTTATCATATATGTAGTTGGGAATTTTTGCTGAAGATATTGATATGATGTTGGTAACGCCATGCCACAGGGCGCTGCTTTTTTGTACTCCGGTTAGCAATTTGTGTACGCCCGGCATGGGCATAAGCTAATTGGGTGAAAATCCCTTATAGCTGAGTCACTGTTAAGGTAAAGCCTTAACATAAACTATCAAAATCTGGTAAAATCTGGGACAGGCCAATTATACAAATAGGCATCCGACATTAATATCAGACCTT
>Ga0180007_10001620_pt1 | contig 29397 bp, 16 predicted proteins | sample MM_PC_MetaG_FD_121122 | JGI IMG/M metagenome (GOLD analysis project Ga0180007, IMG submission 121122) | Groundwater microbial communities from the Aspo Hard Rock Laboratory (HRL) deep subsurface site, Sweden - MM_PC_MetaG | ecosystem: Environmental > Aquatic > Deep subsurface > Groundwater... | reverse complement strand
TGCTCTGATTCGGCTATAACCTTACGAATTCTTTCAGCAACCATATATGCGCCGTTTAACTTTGTTTCGGGTAATAGTATGCTGAATTCATCTCCTCCGTAACGGCAGGCTTCATCAACAGTGCGGATATTATTACTAACAACTTCAGCTATCTTTTTTAATACTTGGTCTCCGGTAAGATGCCCGAACGTATCATTGATAGTTTTAAAATGATCTACATCAATTATCGCACAGCTTAAATTGGATTTATAACGCTTGCTGCGTTCGTATTCATCAAATAATCGGTGTTGAAAATACCTTCGATTATAAATATTAGTAAGGCCGTCGTGGAAAGAAAGGCTAAACATTTCCTTAAATTTATCTTTTATTATTAAAAGATTTTTTACCCGTACTAATAGTTCTCGGATATCAGCGCTTTTAGATAGAAAATCTGAGGCTCCCATTTCTAAGCCGAGAAGTTTTTCATCGATAGTCCTTATTTGGCTGTAAAAAAGCACAGGCATATTGACAAATTGATCATTTTTTCTTATTTGCCTGCATATTTCAAAACCGTCTATATCAGGGAGTACAATATCTAATATAACTAAATCAGGAGCATCTTTATCAAGTATTTCAAAAGCACTTTTCCCATTCTGGGCAGAAATGACTTCATAATTGTTTTTTTCTAATGTTGTTTTTAACGACATAAGTTCTTGTTCATTATCTTCAACAATCAGGATTTTATTTTTTCCCATAATTTTCTCCAATGGTAGATTTTTTTTGTCCAACAAATATATCATTAAATTTTCGATATTGCAAATATATAATTATTAATTATTGGGTGGATTTAGATGATAAATTTTTCGGAGATTTTTATTATTTTTAATCCACATTCAAACTTACCTGCTAAAAAAAGGGGGCCGCCCCTTCTTCAATCAAGTATTAATTACATTAAAAGCTTTTTTCATAATATATATCATTACTGCTCTGGGCATAAAAAAGCTTCTTAATTTTCCTTTCTTCCCTGGATACCAATTAAATAGATCGGTTATTTGTCTCCGTGAAACTATTTTAAATCGCCGTTTCCACAAACCGATGCCGCGGGTTATCCAATACAGGGGATTTTTTGCAGAAAAAAATTTGCAAAGGAATCTGCTTTCCGGATTCTGTTTGCAAGGTTATTGAATAGTTTCTCTTTGTATTAATATTAAAAACAAGCTGCGCGCCGAAAGGCACTACCTTGCCCAGATCAGCATATCCCCACTCTGTTTCTTCATCCTGCTGTCTTAGCGTTACCAACAATTCTTGAGACTTCAACATTTCATGCGCCTTTTTCCCTAAGTTCTTAAACGGCGCGTCCGGATAAAATTCCTGGGAAAAGACCCTTACTTCATTGCCCAATTTTCGAATTGAAATATGTTCTTTGAATTCAAGCAAGCATAATAAATCATACAGAGTACCCACATTAAAAAATTCATCGCTTTTAAGCAGGACATCCGGCAGCGTCCATCTTCCCCTTAATCCCGCATCTTCGACTCCGACGAGGGTCTGTTTTAGGGCAAACATCCGTCTCTCCTCGCGAAGCCGCGCTTTTACGCGGTTAAATTCTTCCAGCGCAAGCCGGTAATCCTGGCTCATCGAGTCATAATCTTTTCCCATTTTAAGCACCCAACACATCATCGCCGATAGATAAGCCTGGTTTGAAAAAAACTTATCATCATAAAGCTTTTTAACTGCTGGAAAATATTCATGCGAATAAGTTTTAAACACGCTCAGTAAATTTATTCCGATTTCGCGCTGCCGCACGTCTGAAAAAGAATCGAATTTATCTATTAAAATTTGCGCCAACTTTGCCCGGACTAATGCACTGCTATTATTAAGCAGCCTATACGGGTCACGGTATTCGTTCCCCAGAATATCCTCGCTGAATAAACTCACCGCTTTATCCGACACACTATCTAAAGGATGCGTTAAAGCCAAAACAAAAGCGCTCTCCAAGGTTTCAATCCCGGGATTAAAATCTTTAATAATGCTCATCGCTTCTTCCGCTACCGTTTCATCAGGATGCCCACACAAAGGCACGATATCGCTGACAGCTTCAGTTATTCGATGTTCTTTCAGTATGCCTAAAGCACTCTTAACCATAAAAGCATCTTCGGACATTAACAATATCATTGCCCGCTTAATCGATTTATTCCCGGCAACCGCCGAAAGCTGCGAAATACTTGCCCGCCTTATTTGAGGATCAGCATCATCTAAAAGTTCCAGATAAATTTTTTCTAAGCGGCCGCTATCTATTCTAAAGCGCAAAGATTCCAAAATTTCCGTAAAATGCCCGATCATTAGCCCTGCCTGCTCCCGGCCTAATGCGGAATCTTCCTGCTTACGATAGTCAGTAATTAATCTCATGACATTTTTTATTGCATTAAGATCCCCATCTTTTTCTAACATGCTTGCAACCTGCCTTTGATTTTCATTCTCAAGCTGACGCGCAAATTTATCTACACCGGCAGTAAAACAGCCGCGCAAATCAGCTTTATCCAAAAACAACACCGGAGCAAGGGTATCCGCTCCGCCGGCAAACAGGCACCCGCACGCCGCAAAGAAACACATCAATATCAGCATAAAGATGCGCGGGAAAAATCTATTGGCCTTCTTCTTTTTCATGTTTCGCATAACTCCTATTGCCAACCAAGGCTTATTTTAAAATTATAACAGCTGGAAAAACATTTAAGCGTACTCTTAACCGATCTGCTTTTTTAGACCACTCTAATTCCGCTCCCATTCACAACAACAAACTAAATCGCCTGCTCAATCAATCACCGGCAATATTGAAAAGCGGATTATCATCAAAATATTCTCTAACCATCCCATGTGAGTTTTTTATCCTTAATTAATTGGAATACCCCACTACTAAAAAATTGAGCATCTTCTTTAATCTTTCTTAAATACGTGTTTGTACGTTGCAAATCTGCTTTGCTTTTTGGTAATAAGCTCACTAAATCATCAAAATAATCTCCCAAAATATCTGCTGTATCCTGTAATACAAGGCGTCTTTTTTGCAAAGGAACATTAGCTTGAGCCAATATTTCTATAATGCTTTTTCTAAATGTTGCTTTCACCTTCCGTTTTTCAAGCAATACGCACAGCCTATTAACAAACTTCGGATTGAACACACCTATATGTTCTTTTTGCAGCTTGATAATTGCAAGGATCACCCGGCAAATTTTCTCGTTCCAAAAGAAACTACTCTCTATTTCAGCATCAAATTCTATCACTGCCTGTTCAAAAACATTAAAAAGAACCCTTGCCTGCTGTGGAGAAAGCCGGGTTATTAGTTCATCATTAATTATAACGGCCAATCCTGAATAAGCGATTGTATTATTCTTTTCAACAGCATTAATTGCCGTAAATAAAACATCTAACCCGCCATTTAAAAACACCTCCCATAAAAGAACTGCTTGACTAAGCTCTTTTATTTTATCTGCTTCTTTTATAAGCGCCTTATAAATATCTGCATTCATGCTTTTTTCTGTTATAATATTATTTAAGTTGCGTAAAACATTTCTCCAGCAAATTACTCCATTATTAGTAGTACCATCAATCTCATCTAAAACCTCCAATAAGGATTTTTCATTGCCCATATCTTTAAGCCTATCAGTAATCACTTCTATGGCGCGCTCACCTCCTATTAGTATCGGATGAGCAAACAGGCTTTCATTGTCATCGTTGTCTATGCGTTCATATTCAACATCAAGTTCCGAAACCAGTCTTAAAAGTATCTTTTTTAAAGACAACGCGGAATATTTTAAAATCTTTGCGCTTATTATCCGTTTAAATTCAGGCACGCCACGATTAAACATTTGCGGTGAGCTCATAAACTCATCCGGATAAGTCACATCTTTTATGCTCAAACCGCCGCCCTCGGTTAAACTCATAATCACAGAGTGCAAATTTTCCTGATGCAAAGTAACGCGAGGCGCTAAAGTAGTTATTGGGATATTATTCCGGCTAGTACCGGCATCTGTGCCTGTACTACTTATCTGATAACCCGGCGCAACCTCCGCCATAATCGCGCTGCATAACAATAACCCGCGCTTTTTCCGCCGACACATAACAATTTATTACTACCTGCAAATGCTCAGATTATACAAGGTATTAAAGTATACCGCACATTTTCATTTTCAGCCAATAAAAAACGCCGAATTACAGGAATTAAAAAAGAAAAAACAGAACGTTTGTACAAGCTCAATAATTCGTCAATCTTTTCCGGCCCCTATTCTATCTCACCCTGCCCCCTCTGCCTCGCTATACCCCCTTAATCTCCTCAGAGATTTTTTTTTGCCGGCGACGTTGTGAACCTGCATAAAATATGGTATACTTTTGCGCTTGTTTTAAAAGCAAAATTTTAAATATAGTATATATCTTAAGATAAGGCACGAAATTGCCTTTAAGAGGAGAATTATGAATGTGAAGAAAAAGATATGGGTAAAGGTAATCGCATTGCTTTTGGCGCAGGGGATCTTTATCGGCAATGCCGCGGCCGGAGAAATCGGGCAAACCTTGATTATTTACGGCAAGGCTGATTTTCTCGCTCCGCAGTTAATGATCGACAATATTCAGATTCAACAAGCCTGTATTGATGCGACTTTGGCAAAGAAAGATCCTGTTGATAGAATAGAATTTTTTCCAAAGCAAAAAGCAGATAGTTGGTTTGCCCGTTTTAAAATTTTTTTTAAACCTCAACAAACCCCGGATGCAAAAGAGAAATCTAAAAAGCCTAAGGCTAGGAATTGGAATGCCGAGACAGAGGATATACTCCGGGCCTTGGAGCAGTCGCGGAAATCTAATGAGACAACGGAGAAACTTTTAAGAGAGCTTGCGAAGGTGATAACAGAAACAGATTTTAACCCGGAACAATTGTCTTTTGAAACACTGAAGAAAATATGTGAATCAGAAATACTAACCCCTGAATTAAATAGAAAAATCGAGGACTTATTGTTGAAAAAAAATCTTAACTTTGTAATCCGCCAAACCTTCAGAAAAAAAACTGCGGAGTATTTTTTTAAAAAGATAGAAGGTTTATTGCAAAGATCGGTTGACTTGTCGAATGCGGGTCTGTCGAGTTATAGAATTACTGCGGTAGATGGAGAAATTTTCCAGAAAGCGCTAGAATATCTTAGCCCGGCGCAGCTGTTGTTTCTTTGGGATAAGTTTCGTCAGGAGGAGCCTGTATCCGGAGGAACATTGCAAAAAATAATTAACGATATACATCATGCTTTAGAAGGTAAAATTCATGACTTGGCCGAGGATAAATGGGTCGATACGGACCTGGGCGATTTCTTGAGCGAAGAAGAAAGGACAATCTTAACTCAGGAAGAGAAGAGTTTTTTTGATAAAGCCGCTTCAAAGGCAGAAGCACAGGAAAAAAGCAAATACACGCAGGCACGTGATGTGCTGCAGAGATACAAAGATAGCCAGAAAAGCAGGGTTTCAGAGGGATTCAGGGTGTATTGCCTTGTTTATGAAATAATTCATCAGTTCAGTGAATCAGATAAGTATAGTTATCATTCATTATTACAGGAGGCGGAGCCTGTGCTTACCGATTTTGAAAAAAATTTTATAGAAGCACAGCTGAGCTCAATTCTTATTGCTATTGCCGAATCTGGCATTAGCGCGGAAGAATTCGCGGGGATGCTCCGCAGGCTGGATATTGTTTTACGGATTTCCCGGGTTGAACTACCGCGTTTGCGGAAACAAATGGAGAATAAAAAAGATAAAGATTCAGCGGGGCAGATAATTTTAACACGCGGTTACTCGGAGGAATTTGAAATAAATACGGCTTTATTAAAGCCCGAGAAGCACAGCATAATTAATGTTTTAATACCGGCGATTCGATGGATTACCGATAACGCAGCTAAAATAATCAAGTTCTATCCGCGGGACAGAGAAACGGCCATAGAAGCGCTGTGTAATTGTTTGCATCATCCCTCCAACTCTAATGTGCGGGCGGAGGCGATGATGACCCTGAGCGCTTTGAGAACAGATTGGAAAGTCTTGTTTAATCTTTACACGGGTTTATTTGTTAAGAGCGGGGTAAACACCGCTGTTTTACGGGAAGGACTGAAGTATTTACGGGATTGTTTGGCTAAAATAGCCGCTTCTGAAGAGATGCGAAACCAGGTAATAAAATCACTGTCTTATCTTTTGCGTCATATTGATAATACTGTACGGCAAGAAGCGAGAGGGCTTTTAACAGACTTAGGGGTGGACACATCAGGGCTGTTTACTATTTATACAGGATTGGTTGCGCAATCGGTCAATACTTCTATTGCTCTGAAGCAAGCAATAGAGTTTTTGCAAGATAATGCCGGAGAAGTTCCCTCGGGAGCAAGAGACGCGGCTTATGATGCGGTGCTTACCTTGTCCCAGACTTCTTCTGTTGAACGGAATCATCCGATGATGCTGATAGTCCAGAGCGCTTTGGAGAGATTGCGGCCGGCATCAACTCCGTTGCAGAACGCGCTTTTTGCTCCGGCTGTAACCGCAATCGAACAGGCGATTTGATTGATGCGTAGTAAAAAGGGGTTCTATTTTTTCTTTCATGCTCATCTTTGCCTGCCTATTTATTTGAGTTAGCATTTAGACTTGCATTTTAATATATAAGTAATACTATTTTACTCAAAGTACGTCTTTTTATTAGTTTTTCTTTTGTTCTTCCCTGCTGCTGAAACAGCGCATTATGCTACTATCATTTGTCCATTGGGCATCATATCGTTACTTGGAGGGGTTCCATGTTCTTGACTGTATTTTTTTCTTTTGCATTCATTTTGTTGAGGGCCTTTGCAATATCTTCTCACGAACCCTCTGCAGGCAAGCGCTTTCGTCTCTTTGTACTTTTTAAAAAATCCGCACTTTTCTATTGATTCACATTCTTTATCCATTTTTCATCCTCCTTTTTTAAGTTAGAATTTAGACCTTTTTTCCCATCTTCGATTATTTTAGTTAGCGACTAGATTTAAATTTCAATATATAAATAATACTATTTTACTCAAAGTACGTCAACAATTAATATTCTCCATTGAAAAAAGGGTTGTTCCCTTTTTTCTTTTACGCTGTAATCTATATCGCCTGCTCCACAGTATTAGGTGTTTCAACTCGTATCTTAAGAGATGTTCTTTTCGGGCTGCTATTGTATTTATCTATAAATATTTCCTTGCGGCTGGAAACAAATGTAATATTATAACTATCCTTTTTAAAACTATCCGCCAAAACACTCTTTATCTCCTGACTTATGTTCAAAGAAAGATGGTAAAACAATAGAATTATCTTACCTCCGGGCTTTAATACCCGCATGCGTTCTTTAACCGCCGCGGCGATCTCATCTTCGCCTAAATATTCCATGAGCCCGGTTTCAAAAATAATATCAATCGACTCACTCCCCAAGGGAAGTTTAACCGCGTCTCCCTCAATAAGCGAAATATTATTTTCCTCGTCTTGATCGTCAACATACAAATCCCAATCAAGCCCGATAAACTTTATTTGGTCATACCCTAAATTCCGATCGCTTAACTCCCTTAGAGCTTTTGCCTTATACCCGCAGCCCGGATACAGGATGTTTATCTCTTCATTAAACATCCTGTATGTAATTTGAAATTTTAAATCCGCAGAACCCTCTGGCCAAAGAGACTCTATTCTATCCATAGAACGGTTAGAGATATTCGGATCACGCTGATTAGATATCCGGCGCAATACCCGGCGTTCCCGGCCTGAAAGCTTGGCAATAGAATTTATTTTTTTAATTTCAGAATATATCTGCCCGATGGCAAGCTTAGACATTGTTTCAGCACCAAACTCATTTCTATGGTTAATAAGTTTGTCGATAAGGCTCTCCGGCATATTGATCTTTCCCAAAAATCCGAATTTTTCCCAAAAATATTTTAATAAAACCTCATGCTCATCTTTAGATAACTGGTTATCCTGGTCAAAAATCTTCCCATAAATATCTCTGGCCACATACTCCAGGTTATGCAGCACCTGTTTTACCTCGTCATTTTTCAAGAATTCCTGTTCTTCAAAACCAAACCGGTTAAGAATATTCTCAACCGATAGGATACTGCGCGCAACAGCAGTGGCTCCTTGATTAAAAGACCCGTCTCCCAGGTGTATTTGGGGAGATAAATACGTTTCTTGCGCGCCGAAGGAAAAGTCTCCCTCCCAAGCAAAAAGATCGTTATTAATAACCCACAAAAACAACACTTGTAAAATAAACAACAAAGCAATCTTCTTCAATACAGTTTTCCTTTATCTTTAAATGCGCATAATAAAAAGATGTTAATTTTACCATAAATTCTAACCCCGCGCAAATAAATAGCGCCGAAATATCAATTCACATTATCCAGCAACAAGTTATATAAATATTCCGATTTATTTGCTATGTCCTTCAACGACAATCATGTTTTAGTAAACAGAAATTGCCAGGGTTGCAAAGCCTTGGTTTTTATGATATACTTTGTTAATAGTTTATAAATGTACACATGAATATTAAAAAAAAGGAGTTAAGATGAAGCGCCACAAATTATTTTTCGCGATATTAGCACTGTTCAGCCTTTTAACAATCAGTTTTTCCAATGCGTTTGCAGAGGATTTCAGTTTTAGTCTTTCTTCCTATGAAGTACTGATTACTGACCTGCAAAACCCCTTTAACGGCATTATTTCTATAAAAGACTGTATATATCAGCAGCTTTATATGGTATTAGACAAAACTTCCGGCAAAATAATCGAATACAACAAGACCCAAGACGACATCATACCAGTAGAATTCGGCGATACAGTTATCCTCGAAAGCTTTCCGGAAAACTCCAATTATCAGGTTCATTTAAATAGAATGTTCAGCAGTTTGGACGGTTTTTACAAATATTTTTCCCTTGAACCCGCTGTTTTCGCCTTATTAGAGGCAGCCAAGGAACTGCACGGTCAAAACAACTTCTATTATTCTTTATCCGGAATAAACGCGGGAGCCACCAGCATTGACTCCACAAGTGATGGTTTTATATTTATTGAAGACACAATAAATTCTGTAAGTATAACTCTAAATAAAAACAAAGCGCTTATTTTTGAATACATAAGCCCCGGTCGCGACGAATACTTTTTATCGTCAAACATTTACGCCTATATGCAGGCATTAGAAACCATGGAACAATCCATAATATATCTAAAGCGCGTGGAACCGGACTACGCTAAAAAAAACTATATCAATATATTATTAGACCATATTGAGGACCTAAAATTATATGTTCAAGCTAAAATAAACGCTCAATCACTAATATATATGAGCCAATCAGACGCTTTCACCTACATGTTTGGACTTTTTATCGATGACTGGCGCTTATTTTCAAGAACTTTCGGCGCAGCCGCTAAAAATGATCCTATTTTTACCGCGCAGCTTTTCAATAATTTTTTAAACAGAGAAATTGTTCCTTCTGAGGACTATTATTCTCTTGAATTTAAAAGTTGGGAAGAAAAATTCGCGGCAATGAGCTACGCACTGCCTAGAGGAGGAATAACGCTAGAAGAAATAACCCTTTTACTTTCGGCACAATCAGAATTAGGATACATTGTTGACACCCAACACGCTGCTTCTTTCTTTTATAATTGGCTTATTGCCGACTCCGGACAAAGCTGTGCCGATAAAGCTATCGTCCCATTTATTATGTGCGGACGCGCTCAGGAACTTTTCTTACCCTTAGAAGAAAAATGGGTTGAGAAGAGAATTGTCACACAATGGAAAGTCGCGCGGATTTTCGGATTAGAAGACAATTCCTGGGAACAATTTTTTAAAGAACAAAACATCGAAGAAATCAGTCCGGCCAATAATAACACGCTTGTTTTTAATAACGATTTTTCAGAATTATTAAACAACGCGGATTTATCTTTTGAAAAAGAGATGCTGCTGAGAAACTTATGGGATAATTCTTATTACGGCAATCCGCTAAAAGATCAATTCTTCATTAAACTGATAAAAATTATTCATCAAAATGATTGCGACATGAGCATTCCCGCTATTGAGGCGCTTAATTTCGCTATAAACTTGGAGGTTTTTCCGGCAGACAAACAATATGACCTTACCCTTCCCCGATCTGAGGAAGAATGGAAAGATATAGCGCTATCTTCAGACAATGCTTTTACCCGTGCCTGCGCTTTAGGCAATATTGATGATGAACAATTTTTATTTAATTTCACATTTTCCGCTTCCGATCAAGGTTATATGCTCAATGATGCTTTATCAAATGTTGAGTTCGGCATGATTCTGACCTCCCTTCTGACAGAGAATTGGTACAGCACAATAACAGACAAAGAAACCAGAAAAAAATACATCACCAAACTGTTGAACTTTGACACAAACAATACCAAACCTTATATCGCCACCGGCAGAGTACGCGGAACAAATTATATTTGCATTGATTTCAGTCTCCAGCTTTGGATGAACGGTACAGGAATCGATTATCTGAGTACAACCCCGTACCCTGCTGAACTTTTGTGCGGACTCGTTCCCCCTGGTTTTTCTTACGGCATTCCTATCCGCACTGTTGATCTGGAATATATTTTCGTGGACCACGCGATCAACGCTATATTTATCGGCACCGACGAAAATGACCCCTCCCAGATCCAGCTTTTTAACAACTGGGTGATCATAGAACCAGCTACGGACGAGATCCCGCGGTTTATGAATTTAGATTTCAAGGGGCCGGTTTACGGAATATTGCCGGAAAACTCATATCTGCAAATCGGATCGGCTTTAAATCCAATGGATGTATTTAACGGCGATTATTATCTCGCGGCCACTTTTAATCTTAACGAATCACTCGGCACAGACTTATTCATCCGCGCCGATGCCAATGAAGACACAATAATAGACACAAATGATATTAATGCCATCTATCTGCATCTATTCACAGAGATTCCGTCTCTTTATCCCAAGGCATATGATGTTGACAACAATCAATTAATTGAAATGGCTGATGTCGACTACCTTTATTCCTATTTATTTCTCGAAGGCCCTCCGCCGCCTGAGCCTTTTTTTGACAGCGCACAAACAGCATCAATTCAGACATCGAGAAAAGGGAAGACTCCGGGGTCACAGACTCCATAATTAGACATCAAACAGTAAGCCGAAAGATTTGCAAACACATGCGCAGATAATTAATCAATTCTCAGACAAGGAGACAGGCATAAAATATATCCGGGATTGTTGTTCTCCGGCGATTCTAAAACCGCTGCCTGCAGGCAAACTTGCCGTAAATAAAGAAAAAATCTTTTTTAAAAACAATAAAACACTCTCTCTTTTTTGTTTAAAAAATAAGCGTTACTTCATCTTTATATTGACTGCGCGATATACTGCTCCTGCGCTTTGGGAACAAGAACATATCCCTTATCTGTTTTCTTCCGCGCGGATAGCGGCTCTTCCTTTTTATCCAGCGCCATAATACCTTTATACACAAACCCGGATTTATGGTACACGTGTCGGTTAATATGTCCGTCAAAAGATATGGTATCCGCGTTTTTAAATTCCGTCCCGTTTATGCGCCAAACCCCTTTTTCTTTTTCATATTCCATGTCCTTAAAATGATAACAGGCGCTGATCCCGTTTTTACGCGCCAGGGTTTCGCAATGTATACTCATCTCCTGCGCCACTATCGCCACTTCTTTGGGAATATCATTGATATCCTCCGGATTTACCCGGTCAACAATAAGCACAACCCCGTCTATATCCAGATGCGCGTATTTGCCTTCTTTAAACTCCCGGACCAATTCCTGCGCGCTCTGCATATCCACAGCCGCGATACCGCAAAACGCGCCGCCGGCAGCGCCTCTGCCCCTGGCCAAAGGCTCCTGGCCGAGGGGTTCGACAAAACGCGGCAATTCAGTATCATCAGACTCATTACTGTCGGAACTCTGTAAAATATACAATACCCCGTTTTCTATCGTAAATTCCGCCCGCTGAGGCTGTCCGAATTTTTTATAAAGCTCTATGGACCAGTGTAAAAGTTCTGCATACATTTGAGGATTTTTCTCTTCCAGGGAAAACTCTCCTTCCTCGGCCTCATCTTTACCGATAACCACATAATTTCCCGGCGCGCCGCTCATCAGGGCCTCGCCCTGGGAATTAAACCTGAACCGGCCTTCAATAAACGGCTGGCCGTATTTATCAAACCTCAAGGTCGCGGCTCCGGCTCCGGAAAACCCCGGATAATTGCCGAACACCGCTTTCTGCAGTATTACCGCAGTACCCCAGCGTTCGGAAATCCCGTGCAGCCGGCGGTAAGCCAAAGCGTCTTTGGAATTCCAGGAATCGTATATTGCTTTAATACAGCAGCGCACCTGGTCCTGCAAAGAATCAGGGACCTGTTTTCCATGTTTTTTTATCAATTTTTTATACTTATTAACCAGATCCTTTATTCCCTCTTCCGTCCGCGGCTTTTCCTGTTTATTCAGGTTCAGGATATCCTGGAAATCTCTTTCCGGAACGCCTAAAACATAAATAGCGTAAGCGCGCAGAAAATTACCATAAGCATCATAGGCAAACCAGGGATCATTTTCAGCCAAAGCTTCTGCCTGAGCGTCATTCATCCCCAGATTAGGAATTGTTGCCAGCAATCCGGGCAGGGAATAAGCCGAGCCGCTGCGGGCAAAAAGAAACAACTTCATTTCCGGGAAATTGCCGATATTAGCGAGCCGTTCCACTTCCTGTTCCAGACGTTTATTAAACGCCTCACTTTCTAAAATATCCGGATTATTGCAAACCTCGGCGCTGATTATCATGCCCGGCGGCACCGGCATTCCGGATTCAAACATCTCCGCGATACGCCTGCCTTTTTTCCCGCAAATACCAAGCGTCCTTTTCCTCTGTTCTTTATAGTCTTTATCAAAACGCCAGAACAGATCATCTATACTCAGTTCTCTGCGGCGCGGGACAACCCCACGGTCATTTTCATCCAGCCGCTTTGCCAGTAATTCGGAAATATTTGCCAGCATCCCTTCTAAAGCCGGAAATCCGGCTTCCCGGATCAAGCCGCCGATAAGGATCTCATCCATTTTTGCCGCGCTCTCCCCGCTTATATCATCATCTTCTCCCAACGCCCTAAGCTGTTTCTGGCACTCAAGCCTACAGCCTCCGACATAACCTGTTCTCAATAAAGCCCGGCTGAATTTACCTTCATAATCCGCGCTGATAGCACTGATTATCTGGCGATACTCAAATTCAAGGGAACCAATAATATTGACCAGTTGGGAAAGATAAATGTCATCCTCGGACTCTAACTGATCGATCAATTCCCAGACCGCTGCGTTAGCATATCCCGAATAGCTAAAATTTTTAAGCCTCAGGACCAGTAATTCACGGCTGTAAATAAAATCCTCCTCTTTTGAAAAATCCATTTTGTCCAAAACAGCGTAAACTTCGTTAAAATATGTTTTTCCGTATTCTTCCAAAAGAATATCATACTCCAATAGCGGGCTTTTTCCCTTCTTCTCGTTACTCTCGGCCTCGGTAGTTAGCTCAGCGTAAATTTCCTGACGCAACACGGTATACTGCCTTAATATCTTTAACTTATCCGGGTTGTCTTCATTAAGCATCTCGACCATATTTTTACGCGACGCCTCTATCTCATCAAAATTATCCAGAACTGTTTCCTTTACCCTTTTCTCCAGCATAGAGACGGTTTGTCCGAATTTGCGGGCAATGGCCTGATAAGCCAAAATCGTATAGGCTGTCTTATGCGCGGCTATTGCCGCCGGAGTATTCAGGCCGCATTGTGCCTGAAACTCTTGCGATTTTTCCAGCAAAGCCTCTTCATCCACGGAAAGCAGAAACATATCAAATTCCGGCATATCCCGGCCGGCTATAGCTTCCGGAATAGTATCTTTAAACTCATCATAAAAAAACAGTACTGCCTGATTATACAAATTAACATCTTCTTCTATTGCGGGGCTAAGCACTTCACCCCCGCGCGCCAACAGTTCAGGGTCCTTTTCTCCCCAATAATGCAGCAGATAATAAAAAACATTTATCGCGTTCCTGTCCGGATCCCCGTGTACCATAGCACGCAATCCGCTAAATACCGATTGCCCATTATAGCCGGGTACAATTGCGCGATCATCCAATATCCATAAATAATCCCCGGCCGGTCCTCTCACCTCTTCTGCCTCCGGCCGACGCCGGGAAACCCCTGGTTTAGGCAAAAAACGCGCCAGATGCCGCAGTAAATAATAATGCGTTCCTTTATCCGCGCGAAGCATATTATTAAAACCATCATTAAAAACAAACCTTCTTACGGCGTCAAAGTTTTGCGCCTGCGCAACAGCGCTAAAATAACTAAGTATATGCTTAAACTGCAGCGGAGATTTAGAGACCAACTCCATGATCTCTCCGCATGCTCTATCAGAGTATTTCCCGGAATATAATATTTCTATCAATGAGCCCATCTGTTTTCTATCCAAATCCGGGGATATTTGTCCCGCGCTCTCAAAGACTTTTTCTTCATATGAAATCCAGTAACCAATACTGTCTTTTATGCGTTTAACTACAAGCGCGTCATTATGCGTCAGGCTTAATTTAAATAAGATCTGCTTATATTGCTGTTCCTCATTGTTTACCTGCATAATATTTTCGATCGCCGTTAACACATACCCCTGGAATTCATCATCTTTGCCTTTACAGATCAAAACCAAAAGTTCCCTTAAAACATCCTCTTTAAGACAAGGCATTATTCGAAAAGCCGCCCCTCTTAATTCTTCTTCCTCCCAGTAATTATAAGCCGGGGATTCAATGTTCTTTTCCATGGCAATATACTTTTTATAAAAATCCTTCAGTACCCCATAGATCACATCCGCTTTCAGGCAGTCAAATTCATCCTCCAACACCCCGATCTTCGCGCTTACATCAAAACCTTTTTCCCTTAGTTCCTCTATCCAGCAGACCACCGGCAGGCTCAATGTCTTTAAACCGGCCTGATTTTTTAATATTTTACTAAAGACATGCTTAGTGTCTTCAGAGAAACTCTTACCAAACAAAATCTCTTCATTACCTGCTAAAACACGCAAATCCAACTGCGTTTGCGGGTCGGAATCACTAAGACTGCGCCATAAAACAGACAAATGCGGATAGTCAGCGCCTATAATTATCTGTCTGTTCTCTTTTAACGCTTCCCCGATACGTGTACGCACACTATGAGTGCTTCTATTGATATCGCTGATCTCCCGCTCATCCACATAAAAAAAAGCGTATTGCCCGGATTCTCCGAGCATCTTGTTTTTAAGCAGAAGCTTATTAACAAGCTCGGCGGTTTTCTCCCTAAAATCCTCCTGCCGGTCAGGCTCAAACACCTCTAACGCCGGCAGAACAAAAGCAATAATGGTTTCTATTTTTTTCATTATTTCCAGGCTAAAGACATTATCCAGATACGCCGTATTATCCAGCAAACTATTTACCTGTTCATAGCATAATTGCCATTGCGGGGTATGGTCTATTAACCACTGCTCTATCTGAGCCGTATGGTCCGGGCATTTATTGTGACGCATTAAAAGACGCAGTTGGACAGCTATTATCCCTGCTTCTGCGGCCTGCCACTGGACAGGTGACGATTCTTTTATTTGTCCTATCTTAGATAACTGCTCGCGCGCGTAACTCTGCAATGCGGCGGAATTTTGCTTAAAAGAAGCTATCTCCCCTTGCAAATATTCAATAACTTTACCCCTTATGTTTTCATTCCGCATCTTTTCCGTCAAAAATTTCAGCAAATCATCTGTATATACTTTATGATAATTTCCATCAGCCAAAGAATCCAGTTCCGGCGGCAATTTATAATCAAAGATTTCCAGATTTTTTTTCGTGAAACTCTTTATCCCCCAGCCAAAGCGCGAAAAAAAATCAGCTTTTGCCATAAATAGCCCGAACAATGCTTTGAAATTTTCCTCCCGGGGATGGTCCTGGCATTTTTTAAACAAAACTCCGGCCTCAGAAACGATCATGTTTATCTGCTCGGAATAATAACGCATATCCGCCGCGGCCTTTTCTTCGATATCGTCAAGGTTTATAGTCTGAACCCGCGCTTTATTATCTTTAAGCCAGCTATCGAGAAAATCACAGATGGCTTTGCCTTCTTTTAGAGAATCATCCTGGAAAATATTCCGCAGGCCCGCATAAGGCAGGTTAAGCCCGGGACTTAGAGTGCTGTTATCTGTTGCATCAAAACAAAAACCGCCGGACGGAGAAACAAACAAAAGCCAGGACAATATAATGGAAATGATTTTAGACATTTTTTTCATTAAAATCTCTCACCCTTAAAAATTTAAATCGAATTAAATAACTGTTCAGAAAAACGGGTTACTGCCTTTTTCAGGCAAAACTCTTTATTGCCAAAGGGATTTTTAAAATAAAGTCCCGCATCGCGCCCCATTACCCGAATAGGTTTTTCGATCACATTACACAAGCGGGCAATATTTTCCCATTGCTCTTTATTTAAATCAACATAGCTTGATATCAAAAGATCCGCGCTTTGCAGAATATCTTCAAATTCCGCGGACGCAACATCGGCCTTGACCAGAGAAATTGACCGGGCATAATATTCTTTGTTACGGTTAAATTCATCGAGAAGCCGCAGGCACTGACGAACCCTTTTTATTTCCCGGAACTCATCCACCGCAAGAGCCGTTAGAATCGTATGGCCGCTCTTAAGCAGATACTTTGCTGACTCAAAACTCCGCGCATTGCGTTCAACCCCGATAAAACGATAAGTAAACTGTTCATGCCCGGGAATGCTCCCTTGCTCAATCATTTTCTCAAGTACGCGGATCAGAACGCATCCACTCTTTTTCTGCCAAATGAATAATATCCGCCGCTTCTTTATCTGAAGTACCCGGCGAATGTTCAAAACAATCGTTCAGACGGTCACTTTCAACACAAAGACGAGGCGCGAGACATCCGCGATCAGCAGCCAAGCAGCAATCTGCCGACAACGCTTTTTGTTTGAATTTTCTTACGCATATCATTCCCCGAATAAAACATCGCTGCTTAAATCGCCGACTCTACAATTCTGGAAACATCTTTTATATCTATAGCCGACCCGCTATTAGATTTTGCTTTTGATGAAAAAAGCTCTTTTTTAACCCGGCCGTCAAATTCCCAGACTTCATTAATATAATAATTACTCGAATATCTTTGCCAGGCAACTTCCGAAATCGGCTGGGCTTTAAGCCCCAGTTTTTCCACAAGATTTTTTAACGCGGTTTTTATCGCCTGCCGGTTGGAATGTATCGACTCAGAAGAGGGGATATAAAATCCATCATAACCTAATTTTTCCGCGATTTCATAGGCTGCCTCCAAACTGCTCAACAGCACCTCATCCGCGTCTTTATCCGCTAAAAACTGCGTATCCGGATGAATGCCGGCAAAAAACAGTTTATCTCTGGTTTTATAAAAATAAGTCACTCCGCGGCAGATATTATCCTCATCAAACAGCGGCATCAGAATAAAATTCTGGTCGGTAAATAAGTTTAGGTCATTTCCCACGCATACCCCGGCATTAAGCCCCCAGACAATATACAGCAAGCCATTGACCACGCGATAAGTAATGCTTGTACTGCCGCTCCTGTCTTCAGTGTAAGACTTTGCCTGCGCGTCAAGTTTTTCCAGCTCCTCTTCATAAAGCAGGGATATTAAATTCCCCTGAACTTTCAGATCCGCTTCCGGCTCTCTAAGTAATTCTTCAATGACGCCTGCTATCAAAGACTGCCTTTCTTTTGTGATCTCATCCCCGGAAAGAGTTGTGATCTCATCTTTGATTTCTGCTAACAGCTTATGCGAATATTGGGAAAGAATACTTTTTATTTTTTCTACTTCCAGCTTAGGATTTTTTATGTTTTTTATAAAACGTCCGATATCTTTTATTTCCTGCAGCAGGTTAACTTTATTTTTTACTTTATCCAATATGTTTTCCAGATAATGCTTTAATCCGTCGGATATTATTTCATGCAATTTACTCCAGCGCGCATGCTCGGGCAGATTATCCAGCGCCTTGATCTTATTTACAAATTCCGGATTGTTCCTCAGATATGCTTCAATTAAATTTTTTACCTCGCTTTTCCCTGCTCTGCCCTGGTAAAATTCGATTATTTTTTCAACTATTTTATTTTCATTAACTTCCTGTTCATTATCTTTTTCCGATAATCTGGATAGTAATTTATTTAAATATTCTTTGCGGCCGCCATCATCCAGCGCGCTGCGCCGGCGTATTAATGTCAGTTCTTTGGGCGTACTTACGAAATTCTTTACCGCCACAGGGATATCATCCCGCGGGTCTTTTCTATCCACAGACTCAACCTGGAACCAGAAAAGGATATTTCTAAAAAAAGGCCTTACCCCTTTTTTAGTAGTATGGGTTGTATCCAAAGGGGGCATTGTCAGAAAAGAAACTGCCATAAGTAATTCTTCTTTTTCCCGTAAGTCAGTAAGATGACTGTTCAGATCAAGTATCTCCTGGATCTCTTCAAAACCCATGCCATCCACAGCCATTTTTTCCCGCCAGCTTTTAAGCCTGTTCAGATATCCTTCTTTTAGTTCCTCAGGGACTTTTCTATAGGCATCATAAAGCACGGCAAAAAAACTATTTGTAGCCTCTATAAACTTAAAAAGTTCTTTCTTCTCTTTTTCATCAGGCGCTGCCGCTACCATTCCCGCGGCCTGCGATTCCATTAAGCCTTCGATTATCATTCCGCTCAGATTGCCTTTTCTTTGACCGATTTCCGCGTAAAGATCAAGGCAGGACAGTAACTGCGGCTGAGTTAAATTATTAAAAAAATCTCTATGCTTTTGAAAAAGCTTAATAAACACCAGACTGTTATATCCCGGCAAACTATTAAACACATGGCTAAAATATCGGTAATTTTCTTTATTTACAACCGATTCGTCTATCAGACTCCCCAGCGCCTCTAAAAATTGATCGAATTTTTGCGGCGCGTTACTCAACACATTCAGCATATCCTCACAAAATCCGGGCGCGATGATCTCTCCTTCTTGTGCGATAAAATTATCTCCCTTTGTAAAAACAAACTCGAACAACACGTATAAATGTTCAAACCCGGATTTAGCCGCCTGCTTAAGAGCAGTCTTTTTTAACTCTATTAAGCGGTTAAAGCGCGCCTCATTTTCAGAGATAGATAAGAGTAATTCCAGAAAATATTTCGGGTTTTCAGCCAGTTGTTTACTTAGTACTTTTTTACCGGCAATGACAAGCAGGCTGTTAAAGTTTTTTTCATTTTCAAGAATATGCTTTATTACCGGTATTAATAACGCATGGCCCCGCACAAAAGCCGCGCTTATCACATTTTCATCTAATCGGCCAAGAACCCTATCCAGAATTTTCTCCTGCTCGGAAGAAACATCCTTTTTGTCTGTAGAATTAACCAGAAGAAGAATACTGCCTTTTAACAAACGGCTGTCCGAACAAACCGCCTTAAGCTTATTTTCGTCTACCCAAAACTCATTTTTAAAATTGATAAGAGCTTCAATCATATCCCTGGCAGGCAAATTTTTCGTGCTCATCAATAAAGCCATATCGGAAATTGTTTTTAAAGCGTGCTTACCCCCCAGCATCCCTTTAGTAAAAAGCTGATACAACATTCCTTGGGCACTGTCGCGATTATACCATTTATATTTACAAAATAAGTGGCTATGATCAAAACGCGAGACATCTTTATTAAACCCCGGGGCAATAATTCTATGCACATTGCTGATAGCTTCAATATCCGGATCTATATTCATATTCTTGAGCAGGGAGACGTACGTGTTCCAATCCTCAAACCGGATTCTATGCTCACCGGATGTTTGGATCCCGGCAGCATTTAAATCAGGCAGCACCCTATCATCAATTTCCTGCTTAAATTCATTTATCTCTTTAATCGCCGCAACCCCCAGATCAACCTTTCCCTCTCCGATCAGCTGCTCTTTGGCACTTTTCAATTCCTTATCCGCGTCAACACCCTTTTTAAATAAAGATATTACCATCTGTCCAATCGTTATAAAATCTTCAGTTGTCCGCAGAATATCTACATCAACCGTATATTTTTTTTCCTTCCAAACAGGCACATGGCGCAAACTATTTACACACTCAAATACTCCTTTAGGAGAATAGCCCGGCTGATAAAAATATGCCGCCTGGGCAACATCCGCGATCATCTTTAGCGCAGCTTTGTTTTGCGCGAAATCTCTCAACTGATACAATATGCCCTGGTCTTTCTCGCGATTCCAAAGGCCATAGGAACAAAATAATTTCCGCACATCATGTCTTTCCCGCCCATTCATCATGCCGGAGATTATAATTCGGTGAATACTGCTGAATATATCCGCATCCAGTTCCGGCTTTCTCGACCCGAGAGCGTTGTAATACCATCTATAATCAGTAAAGCTCATCGCGCACTGGTTTTTATTTATAGGCCTGATTTTCTTTGATTCATTAAAAACATTATTTTCAACCTGTTCAAATAAATCATCTAATCTTTTTAATTCTCGCGTATCCGGATCTACCTGTTCATAAGCCACGGCATTTTTGATGCCAAATTCTATCTCATCCTTCGCATCAATCCCCTGATTAAAACGCCTGACAATTATATTCCCGATTATTTTCATATCCGTATAATCTTTTAACAACTTAACTCTTTCTTTGAATTCCAGATCAAATCCCGAAGTATCCCATACAGTTATTTCTTTAAGATTTGATAATTCCTCTAGAAAATTTCTAAGTCTATAGTTCGGCGCATAAATATACGCGGCTGCGGCGATATCGCAAATAACACTAAGCCATTTCTCATCCGCTAATAATCCCTGAAGCCTGGCAAAAGATAATATCTTTTCAAAATCATCGTACACATCCGGATCAAATTCGCTAATTCTCTCAAGCCTTCCTTCCCGCGCGAGCGTCTGCGTTACTACCACCCTGTATATATTCTGCCTGGCCGCGGCAGACGGCTTTAAACCTACTGCGGTTAATATGTTATCGCACTTTTGCGCGTGTTCATCAGATATCGCTACCGGGCATCGGCCCTGCCTAAGATCCTCAATCAAATTTTCCCGCATATTCGCGTTAAACACCTCTAAGATCAGCGGGCTAAGCAGGCTGATTTTTGCGGAAAGAAGGCACCTGGAATCTTTCCTGATATTATCGGAAAAATCCATATCGCACCAGGCAAAATCCATCAGCAAAAACGCCTGAATCAATATGATCGAAGTTATTTTTAATATCTTTTTCATCTACGAAGCGCTTGTCCCTTTAAAATATTTTAAAATACCGCGTAATTTCTTAATCTTTGCAAACACTCAGGTTGTATTCTTTAGAAGCCGATTATAAAAAACATTAAAGTATATCACACATTTTTGTTCCCCGCCAATAAAAAAATGTTTCGCTAACTCTTTTCATATTAATAAGTTAGGCAACAAAAGAGACGTTTGGATAACCATAGAAAAAAACATATTTTTTCAAACACAGCCCACACGTTTAGAATAAGCGGTCAATTGGATTATTTGGCGATTTGGGTGATAAAGGCGGGTTTGGATCTATATATTTAAAGCGGCCTTTCAATATATTCTCTTGCCTGCTGTAAATTCTTATTTTTAAAATCCGGCATATTAGCAGAAAGCGCTTTCTGTTTTTCCTTTTAACTTTATGAACTTTCTACTTCATCCTCTATCTTGTCCCTTGTTTAAAATATTTTTTCATTTCCTCGGCAATGGCATGCTGTTTCCGCGCGTCATTAATTTTGCCGGTTAGGGTATAAAACTTAGCAAGTTGCTCATGATAAAACGGATTTACCGGGTAAAGTTCCGCGGCTTTTCTAAATTCCAGTTCCGCGTTTTGCCGCGCTTGCTCCTGTCCTGAATTAAATAAAACCAGAGCTAATTCATAATGATAATGCGGCATAAATTGATCCAGGTTTGCGGCAGATTGAAAATCACAGATCATTTTATTGAATAAGTCTTTTTTTTCAGAAACGCCGCTGTTATTCTGAAAAATCATTTTTTTTCGAATAATCCCGCGGTGAAAATAATATTTGGCGCAGTTTCGCTGAAGATTAATTGCTTTGTCAGTTAAAGCAAGAGCTTGTTTAAATTTATCATTTCGATATTCCTGCGAAGCTTTTTCATCAAAAAAGCTTGCTGCATATATCAAGCTTGAATACCCGAGCAAACAAGTTATGCATAAACAGCCAAAAAACATTCTCAGCGGTTTGGCTGTTTTATTACCTGATTTAATTGCAAGATTAATATTCGATAATTCCTGTTCATAAATAATCTGATATTGCAATAAACCCATCAAGCCAAAAGCAATTAAGGCTGTTTGCTGGTCAAATAAACTAAAATCAATCAGATTGATTAATAAAAAGCAAACAATACCCGAAAATAAACCAATAACGATGAATCGCGGGTTTTTAGTGATTTTTTTTAGATTTAGACTTGCCTGAGCGAGAAACTTTAGCCAAAACAGGATAAATATAATAAAAACAAAACTCCCGGCTTCGGCCCATATTTGTAAAAAACTGTTATGCGCCATTATGGTTTCTTCACCGCTTAAGGTTTTAAACATTGGATAGACACTGCTGAAAGTCCCTGGGCCAAACCCGAAAATTGGTCTTTGCCAAATCATCAGCCATGTTGCCTTCCAATATTCCCATCTCACTTCGAAAGAAGCAATGAAATTAGCTATTTTCGGCAAATGAATTTTATCTGAGCTGTTAATCAGGAAAAAGCTTAATCCGCAGACACTGATTAAAACCCCCAGCGCTTTTAGTAATAATTGCTTTTGCTCAGGTTTTGGTTTAAGCAGCCAAATAAAGCAAAGCAGGCTGATCAGCAAACCCAGCCAGGCGCCTTTGGCCTTGGTTAAAATCAATAAAGGAATTATTGATATCAGCAGCAGATATTTGAACAGTAAAGCCGGTTTAAATCTGGGTTTAAATAAACTGCCCTCAGACAGGCAAAATCCCAGGATAGTTAAGAACATCAGGCTTAAATAACCGCCAAATGCCGGAGCATATAAAAAAGTAGCAAATACCACATTCGACTGCATTCTCCGGATAAATTCCCGGTCATGAATCATCTGCTCAGGGTTTTGCGCTAAAAACTCACGCATGCTCTGAAACCCAATGGTATATTGGTAAAATCCATAAACAAGTAGAACAAAACAAGCAAATAAAATTATGGTTTGAAATATCTGGCTGATATTTTTGCTTTTCGGTAAATTGCTGATCAGTTTATACCAGACAAACAGGGTGGAAAAATAAATCAGACTGCTTATGCTAGCGGCTTTATACACAGAAAAACAAGCGCTGATCGCCAATCCCAGGATAAACAAAGCAAACAGCTTCTCTTCAGGATTTTGAAAAAAAGAACTTGGCAGACTAATTAACGAATCCGGATTAATTGAATTTAATTTAGCAGTGGAATTTTGCTTGAGATAAAGATAAACAAAATAAATAAATCCCAAACCAAAAATTAAAGTTTGAAACACTAACCGCGGAGCAAAAAAATAAGTTTCCCCGAGAATTGCTCTTAAGAAAAAAACTCCGGCAGTTAAAGCCGTAATTATCCTGGCGGTCAAGGATATATCTTTTAACCTGCGCCAAATCAGCCAAAAACCCGCAAGCAAAGCAATGCTCAAAGCAAGCTTCAGATGGATCATTGCCTGTTCCCTTCTAAAAGCGCGATGATCAGAATCATGCACACGGCCTGGGTTAAAATCAGGTAACAGCCCTGGGGATTTAAATTACGCAGCAATAAGGCGCCCAGTCCAATGCTGAAATTAACCAGATAAATAAAAAATAAAGTTTGCTTGACGCTCATTCCCTGTTTAAGCAGTCTGTGCGAAAGATGATTTTTATCAGCGCGAAAAATTGATTTTTTATTTTTAATTCTAATCCAGATAACTGATAATGTATCAAAAATCGGTACAGCCATGATTAATAAAGGCATTACAATCGGCGCGACCGTGGGCGTGGAATTAGTATAATAAGTACTTATTATAGTCAGGATGCTTAAGGTATAACCAATAAATAAGCTGCCGGCATCCCCCATAAACACTTTGGCTGGCGGAAAATTAAACCATAAAAATCCCAGTAAAACTCCGCAAAAACAAGCCAGGATCGTGGCCACAAAAAACTGCTGAGCGAAAAAAGCCGCCAGAAAAAATATCATACTGGAAATCAAGGCCGTACCACTGCTTAAACCGTCCATATTATCTAATAAATTAAACGCGTTGCTAATGCCGACAATCCATAAAACTGTCAGCAGCCAGCTGACAAACTGATTATTGACAAACAAACTGATCTTTATGCCGCTAAAAAAAACAATACTCGCCAAGCAAATTTCCAACCCTAATTTAGCAAAAGCCGACATGCCTTTAATATCATCATAAATCCCCATCAGCACTAAAATAAAAGTTGTACCTAAAATAGCGCTAAGCTGCGGGGCTATCGACCTTATCCCCGTTAGATGCGGATGAATAAAATCCGGGACCATTCCCTGTCGAAACGCGAAATATAAAATTAATAAGTTTAAGCCAATGGTTAAGATAAAAGCCGCGTACATTGCCGCTCCGCCTAACAGCGGGGTCGCGGTTTGATGAATTTTTCTTTGTGGCTGGGGCAGATCAATGATTTTAAATTTAATTGCCAAGTGGCGGAAAACACTTACTAAAAACAAAGAAGCCAGTAAGCTGAAAATAAAAATATAACTGTAAATTATTTTCCACATGATTTTCTAGTTTACTTTTATTAGTTTAATTAGTTTTTTTTGTTAAGTTTATTTATTTTTCTGTTAATTTTTTTAATGCGTATTAGCTCTTCTTTGTTTATTACTTTACTGTCTAATGATTTTAATAATCTGCGGTAAACAAAATCAATCGCGGAAACCATGGTTTGACTATCAAAAGCTTCTCGGACCAAAAGATTGCCTTGTGCCCCCATTTGCTGGCGAAGTTTTTTATCAGCCAGCAATTTAGATAAAGCTTTGGCTAATTCATGGGTATTTTTTGGGCTGACTAAAATCCCGTTTGCTTGATCGCGGATAATATCTTGAGCTCCATCCAGATTAAAACACACCGCGGGAATTTCTAAGGCAAAGCCCTGAACAACTGCCCGGGGCAGCCCTTCATGTAAAGAAGTATGGGCTAAAATATCAACGCACTGCAGATAATAAGGCACTGCTTCTGGACGGATTAAACCAGTAAAGATAAGATTAGCGCTCAGTCCGAGTTTTTCTGCTTTTTGTTCTAATTGTTCACGGAGAATTCCATCGCCAATTAATACAATTTTTAAATCAGGAAATTTTTGTTTAACCACAGCCGCGGCATTTAAAAGAAACTCATGTCCTTTTAAATTAAACAATCTGGCCAATTTTCCAATTACCAGACTATTCTCAGGAATACCCAGTCTTTTGCGAAAAGCCGCTCTGATCGCTGGATCTTTTTTATAATGCGTAAGATCAATACCGCTATAGATTTTTACAAATTTTTCTTTTGCCGCGATTTTATTCCGCACAGCTTCATCAATAATTGACTGCGATACGCAGATTATTGTTCGCGTAAAACGCGCCGCGAATTTTTCAAGAAAAATATAAAATTTATTAGCCAGATTGCTTTGGCCGGCGAAAAAAGGCAAGCCATGGATTGTATGAATAATAATCCTGACTCCGGCCAGCTTAGCCGCCAGTCGGCCTAATATCCCGGCTTTTGAACTGTGAGTATGGACGATATCAAACTTGTTTTTTTTTATAAACGAATAGATTTGGCAAAAAGCAATTAAATCAAAAAGCGGATTGATATTTCTCCTAAGAAATGAACACAACTCAAGATTAAAACCGCTGGATTTATTCAGCAATTCTCCTTCCGGGCCCCAAGACGGTCCGGTTAAAAGCGTAATTTCATAGTCAGGAATTCGGTTTAAGCCTGTTATGGTTAATAAGGTGTTTTCCTGCGCGCCGCCGACAATCATGCGGGTAATTAAATGCAGTACGCGGATTTTGCTTTGTTTTGCTTTCATAATAATAAACCTGCTATTTTGTTTTGGGATTCTGATTGTTTATTTTTTTAGATACTCAGCTGCTGGGGCAAAAAGCAGCAATAATCCTGGAAAAATTTATTGATTTCTCAGCTCAATAATCTGGATTTTGCCATCTTCCATTATAATAACCTGGGTTTTCTCGATATCCACCACGGTTTTTCCCTCAATTAAATCCCCGATCTTCACAACATTTGAGTTTATGATTGCTGAAGGAATTTTATCATCCCAGAGGATGCCGCTTAATCTTAATTCCACAGCGGGTCTTTTCTGTAATACGGTTTTTATCTGCTCCGGGTTTTTAGACGAGAGAAATGGATCACGAATCGTATTGACCTTGATTTCCGGTTCAAGCAAATCTTCAATTTTTCCTTGTTTCCCAATAATCGGAACCGGTAATTCAGGTTCAATCTTCGGAACAATAGAAATCACCACGCTGTTTTTATTTTTTAAAGAAATAATCCAATTATTAAATAAATGGTTGCTGATCAAGACGCAAATTATTAAAATAACAACCAAAGCGATTTTTTCATTAGTCGAAAAATGCTTTGCCGCCATCTGATTTAAAATTTTCAGTACCTGGTTTTTATTTTTCGCTATTTTATTCATTTAGCCTACCTGGCGAGTATTGAAAGATTCAGCCTGATTCCCAAATTCGGTCTTTCCCTGATATCAATATAAATGCTTTCCGGAAATATCGGCATTTCTTTTATGCGTTCCAGAAAATCCAGCAGATTCTGAAATCGGGAATTAACTTCCATGTTTAAAGACATACTATTATAATCCTGCTTCAAAGTAAACTCTTTTGGTTCCAGAGCCTTGATATCAAAACCCACATCATAAGACAGCCGCGCGATCTGTTCCAGTATTTTAGAAAACTGATTTTTATTGGCCAGTTTACTTTCATATTTTTCAATATCCCCTAGCAGAAAGTTCTTTTTTGCCTGAATCTTGCTTAATATTGCTTCATCGGTTTTAAGATCCGGGTATTCCAGGGTTTTGATTATTTTTAAGGTGTCATCCAATGTAAGCAGTTCAGATTCCAGGCCTTCAATTTTTTGGGCATGAGGTTTATAGGCATGGTCATAATAATAGCCCAGACATAAAGCAATCACCCCGATGATCGCGATTACTTTGTACTTTGTCTGAATATTCGGCAAACTGATTGAGGGCATGTCCATATTTATTTTTTTCCCACGGTTATTTTAAAATAAGTTGTAATAACAGTACTGCTTTTCGCGTCTGCTTTTTCTTCAACTGACTCAAGCATCACACTGCTGAAATAAGGCAAAGCTTCCAGTTTGCGCACAAGTTCCAAAACAATTATATTGCTCTGCCCCGCGCCTTTTAAAACAATTTTTTTATTTTTTTCTTCCAAAGTGATTGAATCCAGCCAAACTCCTTCAGGGATGTTTTCACTTATCCCATAAAAAATTTTAATCCAGGTACTTTGATTTTCCGGTAAAGATTTAAGGAATTTTAATTTCCTTTCAAAATCCTGCTGTTCTTTCCAATTGCTGATAATCGCCTCTTTAGCGACTTTTTCCCGGGTAAGGTTTTTCTCAGTATCAATTAAACGCGCGTATACTAAGAAAAGAGCGAGGATAAGTATTACCGGAATTATTTTGTACAAAGCTTTTTTCAGGCCCAGGCTTTTATCTTTACGCAAATCAGTAGGCATCAGATTTATCCGCTTGGCATTACCGCTGTTCAAAGCCGCGCCAATAGCTATCGCGAAAAACGCGGAAAAATCATCAATATTCTCAAAAGCTTTTTGATTAAACAATAAACCATTCAGCGGCATGCCTATCTCCGCGTAGATTCCTAGTTCTTCACTTAAGAATTTATCCAGATTAATCAGCTTTGATGTTCCGCCATAGATAATCAGCCGATCAATTCGTTCAATATGAAACTGCGCTTTGTAATAACCAAATGATCTATCCATTTGTCCGGCAAGCTGTTTCAGAGTTTCGGCAATGGTAGAATAATAAGCCGAAGATTCACTTAAGCCATAGCGGAGTTTAAGATTCTCCGCTTCTTCAGCTGAAAGGTTATGATCCTTTTGCAATGACTGAGTAATGCTTTTGCCGCCAAAAAATATTTCCCGGGTAAACCGGAGAATATTTTTCGTAAAAATACTGATTTTTGTGGAACTGGCGCCGATATCAACTAAAGCAATGGTATCATCTTCTTTCCATTGATTTGATTTTTGAAATGTATTCCACAGGCAAAAAGCCGGAATATTAATTGAGCTTACGCTTAGTTTATTTTCCGTATATTTCTGAATAAACTGATTTATTTCTTCATTCTGTGCGGCGACAACTTCTAATTCCAGATTCTTGGCTCCGGCCCGGATCGTTTCACCGGAAACCAGAAAATCCACGGTCGCGGTATCAATCGGAAAAGTAATATTTTGTTCCATTTCCCAGCGCACTGATTCTTTTAATTCTTCATCCGGCATTAACGGTAAGCTGATATTTTTAATGTTTAAAGATGGCGCGGAAATAATTGTCTGTACTTTTTTTATACTGATATTCAGCTGGGAAATTGCTTTTTTTAAAGCCGAGTTTATTCTTTTTTTCGCGTCCTCCGGAGTTTCCTCGGCAGCAGGCAAAGGAATTTCCGCGCAGGCAAGACTAAGCAAACGCGTTCCGATTGGAGCTTCTTTGAGCACAGCTATTTTAATTAAATCAGCACCAATATCAATGCTTGCCAGTTTTTGCCCTGGTTCAAACAGATTGATTTCCTGATCTAAATTGCCTTTTATTTGCTTGATTTTAGGTAGCATTATTACGGCCCTGTCATTTTCGACAAACCAGTGGTAGCAAACACATTAATAATCACCTGGTCTGCTGAATTCTTCCCCTTTATATAAATTTGAACTGCGGGATCAGCCTGCCCCTTAGGCATAAATGTGGTATCCACAGCCTGCGTAATATCATTGTTAAGCGTTCTGGTGGCAACCGTTGCGATTAAAGCATTTGTGCCGGAATCTCTTTGCTGGATTATATATGAATCATTGTTTAAATCAAAGACAAATCCATAATTATGATGTTCAATAATTGCCAGCTGGCGATACGAACGAAAATCAGAAACCACTTTCCAAGCATCACTTTTTAAAGAAGAAAACTGGACATAATCCCGAAACAAAGGAATGCCCAATAAACTCAAAACACCAATAATTGAAATAACACTCAGCAGCTCAATCAAACTAAACCCGGAATTTGCTTGAATACCGGATGAAAAATTAGGTGTTTTATAATGTGATTTTTTTTTTAACATATTTAATTAAAAGGGTTTCCGTGTTTAATTTTA
>Ga0180007_10001618_pt1 | contig 29411 bp, 24 predicted proteins | sample MM_PC_MetaG_FD_121122 | JGI IMG/M metagenome (GOLD analysis project Ga0180007, IMG submission 121122) | Groundwater microbial communities from the Aspo Hard Rock Laboratory (HRL) deep subsurface site, Sweden - MM_PC_MetaG | ecosystem: Environmental > Aquatic > Deep subsurface > Groundwater... | reverse complement strand
TTTTTTCATCACCCTGTTTCCCGCGCCCCCCCGCCGCCGGGCCCCCTACCCTTTCCCCGGGAAGAAAAAAACCACCCCGTACCCCCCCCCCCCCCCAAGCGGCCAGGTGAGAGTAAACACCTGTTAGCCCCCCTTTCTTGGTGCTGGCTGCAAGCCTGCGCCAGTGCATCCTCACACCGCAAAACGAAATGAGCAGTCAGAGATGAGGCGCTCCCTTCGCTATAAAAAGGGTACGGGCTTCCCTGTATCCAGAGAAGCCCTTAAGTGATCAAGGTATCGTACTCGTCGCTCAAAAGAGCCAAATGAAGTTTTTCTTCTTTAGCCATGTGTGCGAAAAAGACTCTCTTCTCCTCATCTGCAGCAGTTCGACTGAGGCGACTGTAGAGATCCAAGGCCTGGGTCTCAAGCATCATTGCAAGCTGAATAATATTTTTCAGGTCGGTGACCTGCTCACGAAAATGATCCAGGACCTGCTGTCCTTCAAAACCGCCTTCCAGCAACGCACTGTCCGTCACCTCAGCAACGACGGCACCACTGGGCAATCTGGCCCTGAGCATGGCCTTATGGCCTTCCTCAAAATTTGCCAGGCGTACAAGAAGCGCCTTCGCCGTTTCATCTTCAACCAATTCTTCCAGGGCCAGATAGAGCTTTTTCAAGCCTTCTTCCATGGCATAACTCATCTGAAAAACATCAGCGAAGTTTTTGCCGACAAAATATTCCATACCCTGATTTTCGTCACCAGCGGCCTTCCCCCCCTCATAGGCGATAATCCCACCGCTCATATTGTAGACATTGGTGAACCCCTCTGCCTGGAGTAGCTGGGCAGCAGCCTTGCTGCGCACTCCAGAGTGTCAGTAGACCAGGGTCGGCTTCTCCCTGTCTAGTTCATCCACTCGATCCGTCAACTCTTTTACAGGGACAAGCAGCGATCCGGGGATATGTCCTTTTTCATATTCCTTCAACTGGCGAACGTCCACTAACTGGTACTCATCAAGCTGATGTTCAGCCATGAAGACCCTGGCCTCATCCGGACTCATATTGGCTCCCGGGGTAAACAAGCTTTTCCAATTCATCCCATTAACTCCTTATACATCGAATCGTTATAGCCGATATAAAAAACCTTGCCGATACGCAGGGTCGGGGCTCGAAGGTTGCCGGTACGTCCAAGGGTTTCTTTCAGGATCTCTTCTTGAGATGCAGGATCCGGGCGAAAGACCACGGTCCGCTTTCCCTTGCCCACATGAAGGCTGTCTGCATCCTGGAAAAGCTCCCAGGCCGCCGCAGCTTTTATTACATTTTTCCGTGCATCAACAACCTCGCCGATCTTCACCTCTGCCTGCCCAAGAGCCTCTTGAGCCTTTGTGCAGGACGTTCAGCCGTTACGAAAATACGCCCAATCAATCATCATCCTGTTCTCTCCTTTCTGACCATATTGACAGTTAGCTACTGAAACTCTTTCATAAATTTTTTATCAATCCAATCCTTTACCCAGAAGGCAATCCTTCCGGTAAGTTGAAACCATTTCTTGCGCAATACACCCTGCCTGTTACCAAGGTTAAAGATGAGGAGGTAGTCCCCCCCGGGGTCAAAGGCCTGCAGAGATTCCCCCTGGAGAAAGGCCTTGAGGTTGTGAAAAAGGACTGGATTTTCCCGAACGGCATAGACCCCCACCTTATCCAGGGGCTGCTCCTTGTACCAGATACAGTCACCGCCCCCAAACATCTCGAGGTAGTCAGGATGCTGGAGAAAACGATTCACCAGCAGACCGCCGTCCGGACCAGTCTGAAGACCAGCCTCCCGGAAAAACGGCGAAGGATGAACCCCAGTGGCCAGAATGATGAAATCAGCTTCCACCTCCGAACCAGAATCAAAAGACATTCGATTATCATGAATCCCAAGGAGATGTCCTTGCTCCTGAATGGAAACACCACTTCTTTCCAGGATCCTGCGGCTCTTGTTGCGCACTCCCGGGGGAAAGCGCGCCAGTAATGAACGTCCGGCAAAAAGGGTTACCTGGGCGGGAAAAGGAGAGCGGCTCAGGAGTTGAGCGACATTCCCCGCAGCCTCCGTCCCGGCCGGTCCTCCCCCGACAACAGCAACGGTGACTGATTGTTTTTTGGCCAGAGATTCAATCTCAGTCCGGGCCTGATACAGACGTTCAATAGGTTTGACTGTATAAATCCGTTCCCGACTCCCCTCTATTACCGGGATATCCACATGACTGCCGGTGTTAAAGGAGACCACATCATAGTTCATTTGGTTACCAGATTGGAGACGCAGTGCACGAGCACCAGGATCTATCCCCACAATGGAATCGAGGACAAAGATTCCTCCCTGCTCTTCCACCTTTTTCCTGGTGGCAAAGCGAATATCATCAGGCTCATAGCCACTGCCGAGCATTCCCGGTCCCATTCCGGAATAGTAATGATACGCGGAGGGACCAATCACTGTCACCCGATGGCCCAGATGACGAAGGACATGAATATTGGCCATGGTTACCATATGCGCATGACCGCCACCCGCCAGAACAAGATGTTTCCCCATAGCAGCCCTCTTTACATCCATTGTCGTGTTTAAAAATTAACCTGCCACATCGGGGAGAGGAGAATCCTTCCCTGGGAGACAGGCTCGAACAGACCGTTCACTTCCCGGCACCCATCTCTTATTCCTCTAACAGGGCCTCATTCCCGGAGAAAAGCAGGCCGCCGCAACCTGTACCCTACCCGCTAAGCTATGCTCCATATAGGCAACGGCCAAAGGAATCATTGCCTCCAGATAATCATCGATCTCTTTTGCTCCTGCCGAGCTCAAGGTCTGAGAAAAGAGACAATGACGTTCTCCGCCACCTGTGGACGGCAGACCAAACTCTTCGAGAAGATGGCACACCGTATGTTCATCGGTGGCACCATAGAGCGGAAACTTGGTCGTAATACCAAACAGCGTGGACAGTGCAGCAACGCGCTCCATAAAAACATCTGAATGCTGTGAACAACAAGACGACCTGGCACCATAACCGACCAGCAACAGAGGAACATGGTGAGTTATGCAGTAGAGCAGGCCCTTGACGTGCATTCCAAGTTTGCAGGCCACACAGACAAGATTTTTGCCATTGAAGCGGGGCATCAATTCTTCGCACCTGTCCAGCCACAAGCCCTGGAACAAACGTCCCATATCCAGTTCCAGCCATCTTGTCGGCGGAGCCTCATCAGGTCTGGGTATCTGTCTTTCAAGAAGCCCGCAGGCGAGCTGATAACGAGCCAGAGGAAAAGAATGAAACCTTCCCATACCGTTGAGCATATGAAGGAGGTGGATAGAATGAGGACGGAAGATTTCGGGGTGATGACCTGCCAAAGCCAAGGCATAGAGGAGCAGGGAGTTACGACCACCGGAATAGAATATTGCCAGATCTTGTTTTTCCATATTGAGTTTTCCAGGCTGCAGCCTACTCTATATCTTTCCATTCAGCTGCCTTGCTGAGGCTCCGGCAAAGGATCTTTCTGACCACCCTTTCCCCATGACCTCGGCATCCTTACTGTTGCAAAAGATAAGACACGCATCAACAATATGCTCTCGACCACCTTGATGAGAAATATGGACCTGATAGATACAGTATAGCAAAATTCAGTGTGGTATGGGAAGGTTATACTCTAATTTTTTAATGAACACCACCAGGATCACTGTACCTTGGGCAAGTTCAGCAAGGCGAGATTTCCCCTGCCCCGGCAACTCCTTTGCAAAACGTGGGAAAAAAGCTGCCCTGTTTCCCAGAGCAGGACAACAGGGCAAACGAGAGGGATGCTTTCTTGTTATCTGCTGTATTACACCTTGAACCGGCTCAACATTTTCTGAATTCGAACAGCAATCGCGGACAGATCTGTAGAACTGTTGTTCACCTTCTGAGAACTTTGGGTCATTCCTTCGGTAACAGAGTTGATCTGGCTGATATCTCGAGCAATCTCTGAAGCCACCGTCGAAGTCTGGGCCACATTTTCATTGACCTCGGCAATCCCGTGAGCCGCCTGCATCACGTTAGATCCAATAGCACCGGTGGTGGCAGCCTGTTCTTCTACGGCCGCGGTAATGGTGGCCACAATCTCGTTCACCTTGTTGATTACTGCGGTGATTTCCCGGATCTCGGTGACCGTCTCACCGGTAGAAGTCTGGATATCCTCGATCTGCTGCTTGATCTCCTGGGTGGCAGCAGAGGTCTGACGAGCCAGCTCTTTGATCTCATTGGCAACAACGGCAAAACCCTTACCGGCCTCACCGGCGCGGGCTGCCTCAATGGTGGCATTCAGGGCCAGGAGATTGGTCTGGGCGGAGATCTCGGAGATCACCTCGGTCACTTTACTGATCTCATGGGCGGCCTTACCGAGGATATCAACCTTATCGGTGGCGCTCTTGGCCTGAGCCACCGCAGAGGTTGCGATATTGCTCGCCAGATCGGTATTGGCAGAGATTTCCGAGATAGTTGCAGTCATCTCTTCGGTGGCCGTGGCCACCATGTTGACGTTGGTGGATGCCTCTTCACTGGCTGCAGCCACTGAACTCATATTAACGCTCATCTCTTCCGCCGCTGTTGCTACCGCATGAGTCCGTTCGGCAGCCGATTCAGCACCTGTCTGCATTCCTTCTGCCAGTGTCGACAGTTGCGCTGACGAGCCAGACATCTCTTTAACACTTCCCTGAACATCAATGATCAACCGCTTGACATTACTGAGGAAGGAATTAAAGGTGGTACTCAACTCGGCAAATTCATCAAGAACGGAATCCTTGTAGACGCTACACTCACGGCAACTGCGATACTCCCCTGTAAGTATTTTGGGACACTCCACCGTGGTCGACAGGGAGCCACTCTGTTCCCAGCATTTACCGTTCTTTCCATAACTGGAACATTCCGCTTTTGCGCATTGCATGATATCTGAACAGTTGGCCGAACGGAGGTTTCTACTTGCCATGGTCGCAGTCAAGTCACCCTGACCTGCCTGCTGAAGCTTCTCCACCAGCTCCTGCATAGGCTTGTTGATAAGAAAATTCATCAAGAAATAGAGAGCTGCCATGGTCATGAGGAGCACCACCAGTCCGGCCCCGGTCATCGTATAAATATTAGCACGAATAGCCACCATGGTAGCGGTAACATCGGTGGGAATGGCCAGGACCCCGATCACCTTGCCGCTGTAATCCTGCAAGGGGCCAAAGGCCGTCATCAGATCTTTGCCGTTTTTATGGACCTGCTTAAATTGTACCTTCCCCTCCTGCATCACCTTTTTCAGCCAGGGGAAACTCTTTTCAGGAATGGTAAGGGAATGGGTTTTGGCCAGATACTTGAAACCGGTACCATCAGGGATCACCACCGAAATATCAACTCCCAGCACCTCTTTCAGCGTCACGAGCAATTTATCATCAAGTTTAATCCCAAACTCCACCGACCCTGTATGATTGCCTTTCAGATAGACCGGTACCACCCCCCTGATACCGAGACCGGCACGTCCCTGTTCAATACCGGAAATCGGTTTTTTACTGGCATTCACCTGCACCACGGTATGACGAATGGAGGAAAGATCATCGTCGAATTTTTCAGGTTGATGAAGCCTGAGAAAGGAGGTGGCGGGCGGGAGATGGAACTGAAACTGGGCCAGGGAAAGACGCTCTTTCTCCTGGTCAAAAAAAGGAAGGGTCAAATCACTGAGCTGTGAGCGATTGCGAGAAGCAAAGGCTTTCTGGACATCAGGCATGGCCGCGACCACCAGGGCCATGGCCGTGGCTGTTTGAGCCTTATCGTCAAAGGCCTTTTCCACCCCATTATACTTGGCCATCAGTTTCAGTTCTTCGGCCTGGAGAAAGGTCTTCTTGCGTTCAATGGCCGTGGATATGACTATGGCTCCGATCAGCACACAAAAAGAAATCCCGATCAGGGTCATCAGCTTGGCCTTTACCGTTTGCGGTAAAAATCTTCTCAACATGGTTCCTCCAAAATTTCTTCACAGGTAATCTGCGTGCTTTCCTCACCATTAATGTAGTATATGTGTTAAAAAGAACAAATTGAAAGGAAAATATATCATTACCAATTCTCCCTCCGTCTCCCAAAAGAGGTGATTATCGGCCACATCCTTCTCAAACTCCCATTTCGTATCGAGGTCCTCACCAGAACCTGGAAAGAATCAGGACGAATCCTCTGGCGAAGAGCTCCCTGCCATCCGCTGGACAACCAGCATGGCAGAAAGAACGATGACGACCCCAGGCAGAATTTTCAGCTCGGGAACATCCCCCCCCCAGAGGAAATCCAGGACAAGGACCAGGGCCGGGTAAAGATAGGAATAGGCCATGACCCTGGTCGGACCAAGAAAAAGAATGCCGTACTGGGTGAGGAAGAAAGAAACGATGGTGGAGAAGATGGCTAGATAGCCGATCCCAAGCCAGACCTTTATGGAAACATCGCTCCAGGAGACAAAGGCGAGCCTTGGGCCAGCCAGAAGGAGAAGCCACAGGGTTCCAGTGACCATAATCCAAAAGGCCATAAGGGCCATGGGCTCACCCCGGTGGAGAAGACGAATCAAGGGGGTATAAAGGCCCATAAACAGACAGCCGATTAAAAAAACCAGATCGCCCCGATTCCAGGCCAGGCTTATCAGCTGGTGCACATCGCCCCTGAAGATAATCCACAAGGCACCTATAACGCCAAGGAAAAGAGCGATCAGGCGGGCTCTCCCCAGTCGTTCCCGATTCAAGACCATGGCATAGAGACCGGAGAAAGAGGGGACCAAGGTAAAGATGGCGCTGGTGTTGAGGGCTGTGGTGTAACGGAGGGAGAAAAACATACACCAGAAAAAAATCACCAGGATGGCGGAGACCAGAGAATAACGGAGCAGGGCAGCAAAGGAAACGGCAAGACCGTAACGAAACCAGATCAGGGGCGCAAAAAGGATACTGGCAAAGAGAAAACGAATCAGGGTCAGTACTGCAGGATCTAGATCCTGAGTAATAGCGGCCCCCACTGGAAAGGAACCGGAAACCAGAAGGGCACAGAGGAGCATGAGGAGGTGGACTGTGGAAAAACGTGTTCGTCGCACCCTGTTATTCCTCTTTTTCCCAAAAAATGACGTTAACTGGAAAAACAAATGGCAAACAGGGAAGAGCGAAGGTCGAAGTTTTTTTTCTTCTCCGCCTCAAAATTCCCCATTCGCCAGATAAAATAAACCAACCGCTGCTGTACAGCCTGCCCTTTTTCCAGGAGGCTGTCCAAAAACAGGCATTCCTTCTCAGATCGAGAAATTCTCAAAAAATCAGCACAGCCATCTGCCTGATATTACCATCATTCCCTTTTGAGAACTGCACTGCGTTGGGGAGAAAGGCCATTCTCGGACAGGCTCCTGGCGCAAGGCCCTACTCCCTCTCAACATATTACCCTTCGCTCAAGACCTCTTCCTCAGCGCCGGCAGAGCCAAAAAAGAGCCTGTAGAGAATACCAAGCCCAACAAAAAACATGGGTACAGTCCAGATCATTCCCAGACCCAAGGGAATGGTAGAGACAAGATAGATCAGGCCCATCACCAGATATAACCCGAAAACAGTCCACCATTTTTTATGGATGGCCTTACGAGAGACCTCAAGGGCCTGCCACGGGCCAAGTCCCTTCTCCAGGATTAAAGGCAAGGTCAAGGCATAGCCCACAGAGAGATAAATCCCTGGCAGCACAAGAAGACAAAAACCGATGAGAATAAGAACGGTCTGGAGAACAAGGGCTATGGTTATGGAAAGGGCTTTTGTAAATCCGGTAAAAACCATTTTCCAGCTGATATCCTCCTCCGCAGCCCGTCTGACCCCCATCAACATGATACCGGCGGTAAAGACAACAGAGAACCAGGTGGCAACCAGCTGCAATCCGGCATTTATCCCTATTACCATCGTCGGTTCCATATCAACGAGCAGCCCTTGGAGCCCGAAAACGGGACCAAATATGAGTACGAAGAGAACAAGATACATAACACACAGGCCACCCCAGATGGCAGCTTTTGCCCCTTTGGTCTTCTCCCAGGCCTCTTTCAGGACCTCCCCGACGGTAAAATCTGGAACAGCACTGGCCTCTTCCTCGTCCACCTCCGTATCAGCATCGGCCATACGTTCAGAAGCGACAGATGAAGACTCACCCTCAGTATCTGACGCCTCTTCGAGGTTCTCAGATTGACAGACACCGCAATAAAGCCTGGAGTCAATCTCCTGGAGAAAATCAGGGTGAAATCTTTCTCCACAGCCTGAACAGACCTCCAGAAAAGACTCTTCAGCAACAACCTTCTCAGTCAACAGAGACGCCACAGTAGCCGTTTTAGCTACCATTGCCCCTTCATCTGCGGCAATATCGACCGCTGTTGCCTCCGCTTCGGCATCAGCCTCTTCGCGCGCTCCCTCTTCAGGAAGACAGAGAGCACAATAGCGTTTGGAGGAAACGGTCTGCAAAAGCTCTGGATGCAATAATTCCCCACAGCCTGAGCAGGTTTCAAATTCAGGATTTTCCTCAGCGAGATACTCCTCGCTCTCCTCTTCCGCGGCAACAAATGCTTCCCCTTGATCCTGAGGTTCTCTCTCTTCTGCCTCAACTTCCGGTTTACAGAGGGCGCAGTAGAGCCTGGAATCGATTTCCTCGAGAAATTCGGGAGCAAAAGTCTGGCCGCAATCCGAACAGACCTGAGATGTTACCTCATCCTCGGCGACAGCCTCTGCAACGCCTGCCCTCTCTTCCTTGTCACCACCTTCAGCGCTCTCTTCAGTTTCCTGCAAGGCTGAGGACACCTCCTCCCGGGCCACAGGGAACTGCCCTTCATCATCAGAGAGTACTTCCTGACGCAACAATTCCGCAGTATCTGGTTCGGGGAGAAACTCCTCGGCAATCAGAAAAACCTTGCTGCATTTCGGACATCTCAGTTTTTTTCCAGCAAGAGAATCATCTATTGAACCGTGCACCCCGCAATGGGGACAATCTATCTTCATTCACAACCTCCAGATATCTTTATCTCTTTCATTCTCTAACGAAACAGAAAACAGACGTAGCTTTTCCCGAACAAAAATAAGATAAAACTAGTATAATGATGAAGTGTAGTACAAAAGAGTAGAGAAAATACAGGAAAAACAACGGTTCTTTCTCTTTTTTTGCATTTCCCTCCCAAGCCATTATCGGAGTTTCACCATGGAAATCATTCTCATAGTCGCCATGGCTCAAAACAGGGTCATCGGTCGCAATAACCACATCCCCTGGCATATTCCTGAGGAGATTCATTTTTTCAAAGAAACCACCATGGGCCACGCTGTAATCATGGGCAGAAAGACATTTACCTCCATAGGAAAAGCCTTACCAGGACGGCATAACGTGGTGCTGACCAGAAACAGGGACCTCCACTTTCCCGAATGCCAGACAGCCCACAACTTTGCCGAGGCCATCAGCTTCTGCCAGGGACAGGAAAAGATCTTTGTCATCGGCGGAAGGGCTATCTACGAGGAATCCATGCCTCTAGCGGACACGATTCTTCTCTCTGTGCTGGACGAGGAGTATGAAGGCAACACCTATTTTCCCGTTATCTCCGAAACACTCTACCAGCAAATTTCCGAGGAACGAATAGGGCAAGAGCATCCCTTTACCCTTCTTGTCTATAAACGGAAGAGGAGAGGATGATCATCGCCGATCTTCCCGTCCTCACTGTCCTCCCGGAGCTTCGTCAATCCCTGCGTAAAGGCCATGTTCTTCTCAGTGCCCCACCGGGATCAGGAAAAACCACTGCCGTTCCTCCTGCCCTTCTCCAGGAATCCTGGCTGACAGACAAGAACATTATTCTCCTGGAACCAAGACGACTGGCCGCCCGGGCCGCAGCCCGAAGAATGAGCTTCCTGCAGGGGGAAGCCGTTGGTCAGGGGATCGGTTACCGCACAAGGTTAGACAGCAAGGTCTCTGCAGCGACCAGAATAGAGGTGGTTACAGAAGGAATCCTGACCCGCAGACTGCAGCGTGATCCCGAGTTGCAAGGAGTGGGCCTGGTCATCTTTGATGAATTCCACGAACGAAATCTCCAGGCGGATCTTGGCCTGGCCCTCTGTCTTGATCTCTGCATCCTCCGCCCGGACCTGAGAATCCTGGTCATGTCAGCCACCCTTGACTGCAGGGAACTGCTCTCCATCATGGAAAACTGCCGGCTCATCGAAGCCCATGGCCGAAGTTTTCCGGTGCAGCTTTGTCACCTCCACCCCATTTTCGACCCTTTCTCCATTGCCAGACTGACGGTTCGCGCCATCCTTCATGCCCTGGACCATGACCGGGGGGACATTCTCGCCTTTCTCCCAGGGGCCGGTGAAATCAAGGCCTGCCAGAAACTCCTTGTTGCGGCTGAGACCAACTGCTCCATCCTCCCCCTTTACGGCAACCTCAGCAGCCGAGACCAGGACCTGGCCATCACTCCTTCAGCAAACGGCCTCCAACGAATCATTCTTTCCACCCCCATTGCCGAGACCTCTCTCACCATTGAGGGGATCAGCATAGTGGTGGACAGCGGTTTTGCCCGACGTCCCCGCTTTGACCCGGCAACAGGGCTGGACCGTCTGGAAATGGTCCGTATCTCCAGGGCCTCTGCCGAGCAGCGCCGGGGACGTGCCGGACGCCTCGGCCCGGGAATCTGTTATCGCCTCTGGGACACCAATATTGAACACTCGTTGCAGGACTTCTCCCCCCCAGAAATCAGCCTCTCCGATCTTTCGGCCCTGGTTTTGGATCTGGCCCTCTGGGGAGTCCTTGACCCCAGGGAACTCCAGTGGCTGACCCTGCCTCCGGAAGGTGCCTGGCAGATGGCAAAAATCCTGCTCCAATCCCTGTCCGCCCTGGACGAAGAGGGACGCATCACCAATGCTGGCCGCAAACTGGCCCACCTGCCGCTGCATCCCCGTCTCGGCCACATGCTTCTTCAGGCAAAAAAGCAGGGACTCGGGGCTACCGCCTGCCTCCTTGCGGCCATACTGTCGGAACGCGATACCTACAGAGGGAAAAACAGCCTCACAGATATTGGTGAACGGCTACGATTTTTCACAGGCCGGGAGAGCAACGACTCGGCAACCGAATTTGATCGTGTCCTCTGTCAGCGGATCGGCCACCAGGCAAAACAATGGCAAAATTTTCTCGGTTGTTCTGGCGGGGAGGAAATCAGGGCAGACGAGTGCGGACAACTGCTGGCCTTCGCCTTCCCGGATCGCATAGGGGTTCTCCGAGAACAAAGCAGAGATCGCTATCTCATGGCAGGGGGTCGCGGCGCCATCCTGCCGCCTGGAGACCTCCTGGCAGGAAACCGCCTGCTCATCTTCCCCCATCTTGACGCCGGCAAAGGCGAAGGCAAGGTCTATCTTGCCGCGCCCCTCAGCCTGGATGAACTGAAGGCCTTTCACCCTCACCTTCTTTGTGAGATGAAAGAAATGCAATGGGATGACAGCGGCTCCCACATCACCCTCCGCCAAAACAGCTATCTGGGCAAGGCGGTAGTCGAAAGTAGCCCACTCACCGTCATTGACTACGACCAGCTGCTGGCCCTCTTCCTCCAAGGGATACAACGAAGAGGTGTTAGTTGCCTGCCCTGGTCCAACAAGGCCAGGTGCCTCCAGGCCCGTATCGAATCCCTGCGCTTCTGGAAAATTGGCACGTGGCCGGATTTCAGCGATACCGGCCTCCTGAACGACCTGCAATGGTTGGCCCCCTACTGCCTGAAAATGCGCCGCCTGAACCAACTGGCACAACTCGACCTCCACTCTATTCTTCTCTCCCTCCTCCCCTGGAACAAGCAAAAAGAGATGGAGCGCCTGGTTCCAGAACGTTTCCCGGTGGCCTCTGGATCCCAGATCAAACTCGACTACAGTCCGGGCCAGTCTCCGGTCCTGGCCGTCCGCCTCCAGGAACTCTTTGGCCAGACAGAAACCCCTGCAATCTGTAACGGACGCATTCCCGTCCTTCTTCACCTCCTCTCTCCCGCCAGGCGCCCTGTCCAGGTCACCAGCGACCTTGTCTCCTTCTGGCACAACACCTATCCACAAGTCAGAAAAGAACTTGCCGGGCGTTACCCCAAACACTATTGGCCGGATGACCCTCTGCTCGCTATGGCCACAACCCGCTGCAAGCCCCGCTAAGAGTGGAGCCGTGCTCCACTCTTAGCGGGGCACCCGTCGCCTGCGGCAGCGCATTGCGATGTCGCCCTTGATAAAGACGCTCTGCGTCACCTCAGGCATCAACACGGGCCATCTTTTTTTCTCAGCAGGCCAAATTAAGCCTTGCATCTGTTTCGGATTGTTTTATCATATGAACAGATGCTCATATGATCACATAAGAGGACCAATGCAAGAGACTAATGACATGATAGATCTTTGCGATTGCCGCTGTATCCATGCAAAGCGGATCACAGTGGCAGCCAATGACGCCCTGCCGGAAGAGGAAAATCAGCGGATGGCCCAACTCTTCAAAGCCATGGGAGATGGAAACCGCCTGAAAATCCTCTGGGCCCTGGATCATGGCGAGATGTGCGTCTGCGACCTGGCTGCCTTTCTTCAGGTTTCAGAGTCAGCAGTGAGTCATCAGTTGCGTATGCTGAGACAACTGCAGCTGGTACGCAATCGCCGTGAAGGCCCGATCCTTTATTATCGCCTCGCTGATCAGCATGTGAGGACTCTTATCCAGACAGCTCTTGAACACACCAGGGAATAATGATGAATGTTATAATCTTTTTCACAGACGCAGCAGCAGCCAGTTGGCAGTTGCTGCTCCAATCTGCACCTTACATGCTCCTTGGCCTCCTGGTGGGCGGTCTGCTCAAGGTCTTCCTTTCCCAGGAGTATGTGGCCAGGCATCTCGGATCCAGTCGTTTCAGTTCTGTGATCAAAGCCGCCCTGCTCGGTATCCCTATCCCCCTCTGTTCCTGCAGCGTCCTGCCTGCTGCCGCCTCTCTCAAAAAACAGGGAGCCAACAAAGGGGCAACGGCGGCGTTTCTCATCTCCACACCGGAATCCGGAGTGGATTCCATCGCCATCACCTATGCCCTGCTCGATCCCCTTATGACGGTGGCCAGGCCCATTGCCGCCTTTATCTCAGCCATGACAGCAGGAATTGGTATCAATCTTACTCAGCCACTGGCAGCACAAGAGCAACCGACCTCCCAGCCAGCTCCAAAGACGAGCTGCGACTGTTCCGGGACCTGTTCTCCCTCCCCGACGAAAACGCCCCCCAGCCTCATAAGACGTTTGAAACTGGGAATCCGCTATGCGGCCACAGATATCTGGGGAGACCTGGCTGGATGGTTTTTTGTCGGAATCATGGCCGCCGGGATCATCACCGTCCTTATCCCAGACGAAATTATTGCCAACTACCTGGGAGGCGGCCTCAGTTCCATGCTCCTCATGCTCTGCCTGGGAATCCCCCTCTATATCTGCGCCACGGCGTCCACCCCCATTGCCGCCGCCTTTATCCTCAAGGGAGTCAGCCCCGGTACGGCCCTGGTCTTTCTACTCGTAGGCCCGGCCACCAACGTCACCTCGCTTTCCGTCCTCTTCGGAATCCTGGGAAAACAGGCTACTGCCATCTATCTTACAGCCATTGCAGTGGTTGCTGTACTCTGTGGCCTGGCCCTTGATCTGGTCTATGCCTCTCTGGGAATCTCGGCCATTGCCATCATCGCTGAAAGCAGTGAGATCCTGCCCCCAGCAATCTCCCTGCTTTCAGCGCTCCTCCTCCTCATCCTTTCCATCTCCCCCCTCACTGCCATAGCCAAGAACTGGTTTTGCAGGGAAAAGAGTGGATGCGGATGCCATACATCCAGCTGCTCAACAGCCGGCCACACCTGAGAAAGAAAGAGCAAAGACTGGAGAATAACAGGTCCTCATGGCCCGAACCAGCTTGTCATGAGGACACCCGAGAGGATGAGCATCTCACCATGCATCCCTTTTCCCCTGTAAAACCGGGCGAACCTTCAACCCACCCCTCGCGCCTCACATCCGCTGTACATAGTAATCATATTTGGCCAGATAAATATCTGTGAGAGTAAGAAATGCGGTAATAATAAGCGGTCCATAGATAATCCCCAGCACCCCATAGACACTGAGCCCTCCGAGGATGGAGAGAAAGACCAGCAAGGTATGCATCTGTACCTGGTCCCCCACCATCTTAGGTTTGACCAGATATTCCATGGAAAATGACAGAACGAGATAAAAACAAAAGAGAAAGATTCCGGAGCCGACACTGTCGTTGAGCATAAGGATAATTGCCGCCGGAATCATTACCAGGCCAATTCCAAAAATGGGGAGAAAGGCAAGAATGGACATGATCCCGCCCCAGAGGATGGGAGAATTGAGGCCGAGAATAGAAAAAATGGCACCGCCCAGCACCCCCTGAATAAGACCGCAAATCCCATTCCCTTTCAGAATCGCATTGGCTATCTCTTCAAACTTTTCCAGAAGCAAACGGTCTTCATCATCGGGCAGGGGAGAGAGATCAATAATAAAATTAATCAGTCGCTCCTGGTCAATGAGAAGGAAAAAGATGGTCAGGATCATCATAAAAAACAAGAAGAGAAACTGGAGAATATTGGCCGCCCAGGAGCTGGCCTGGTTGTAAAAAAAGAGTCCCGCCATCTTGGCCACAGAGGAAAGAGCCCCAGTGATCTGGGCGGGCTCAAAGCGGAAACCGAACTCATCCAGATAGAGTTGCAACTGAGCAACCAAGGGGCTGTTCTGAATAAAAAATTGCAGCTTCAACCCCACCTGAGTATCGCGGCCCCAATGGTACAGATCCAGCGCCTCAGTGGACAGAGCGCCGACAAAAAAGAAGAGTGGGATAAAAACAATGAGAATAATCAGGAGACAGGTAAGGATCGAGGCCAGGTTCGCCGCCATCTTCCTGACCAGGATCCTGTAAACCGGACGAAAGAGGCTGGTAAGCAGGAAGGAGAGGACTAAAATCGACCAGAAAGGCCAGAGAATACGGCCAAGGAAGAGAATGGAGATGAAAAAAATGAGAAGAAAATACCAAATTCTCATAGAGTTTGGCTCCCTCCTCTTTCCGTGTACACCCGGTGCTCTAGCTTGATCAATCATTTCGCTTCTATCTCATTACAGTATTGAATCCCATCGCAGGAAAATGTTGCATTTTTTACGGAGCGGAGTAATTTTAGCCCTTTGTCAGCCCGTGTCAGGATGAGCTTTTTTTCAATTAACCAGCACATTCGCCATATTATATATTGGACTGCTGTTTAAGAAAAGTGAAATACGTTAGTGGAGATAAAAGAGGTATACTATGTGGGAAGATATAGAGGTAGCGGTAACTAAATGCACCCCGGCCAATTGCAAAGAGAAACCGGCCGAGGATGCACTCGGATTCGGCAAATATTTTACCGACCATATGTTTCTTATGAAATGGGATCGGGAGAAGGGTTGGCATGATGCCGAGATCTGTCCCTACCACAATTTCCATCTGGACCCGGCGGCCATGGTCTTCCACTATGGCCAGGCCATATTCGAAGGCCTGAAGGTATACAAAGGAGAAAACGACCAGATTTACATGTTCAGGCCCGAGGACAACCTGGAACGAATGAATACTTCAGCGCTGCGGATATGCATGCCGCGCCTGCCCGTAGAGAAAGTACTCAAGGGCCTTAAAGCCCTGGTCTATCTGGACAGAGACTGGATCCCGACAAACCACGGGGCAACCCTCTACATCCGTCCAACCATGATTGCCGTTGAACCGGCCCTTGGTGTCCGACCTGCAAATCAATACTATTTTTTCATCATCATGTCTCCTGTGGGGGCCTACTACGCAGAAGGATTCAACCCCACCAAAATCTGGGTCACGGACAAATATGTCCGGGCCGTGAAAGGGGGCGTGGGAAATGTCAAGACCGCTGGCAACTACGCAGCCTCCATCATGGCATCCGAAGAGGCGCATAAGGCCGGCTACACTCAGGTCCTCTGGCTCGACGCCTGTGAACGTAAATATATTGAAGAAGTGGGGACCTCCAACATCTTTTTCAAGATCGGCAATGAACTGATCACCCCGCCCCTGGACGGATCAATCCTTGGCGGTATCACCAGGGATTCAGTTATCAAGCTAGCCCGTAGCTGGGGAATCAATGTAGTGGAAAGACGGATTACTATAGATGAAGTAATTACTGGCTGCAGCGATGGCAGCCTCGAGGAAATATTTGCTTCCGGCACTGCGGCAGTGATCTCGCCAGTGGGCGAACTCTGCTATCAGGATAAAAAATACATGATAGCAGATGGCAAAACCGGAGCGCTGTCCCTGCGACTCTTTGAAGAACTGCAGGCTATCCAGCACGGCAAACAGGATGATCCCTTCAAGTGGATGATCCGCATCGGCTAGTCTTCCCGCTCTCCTTATGGAATGATTGCTCTATGCGATGAAAGATCCCAAGGCATCCCCTCCATCTGCGACACATATTTGATAAAAATATATAACTTCAAATAGTTGGGGCGAACATTTTTTTTTAGTGTTCGCCCCTTGATTTTCATAAAAGCAAACCTATAGTTTTGGCCAGTTTAGGAACAACCGAAAATTCTTTCGGTTTGCTATCCCTATGCATAAGGGAATATCCCAATAGTTATAACTAACATACGCTTTACAGGAGGATCTCAATGAAAATTCGTCCCTTAAATGATCGTCTTCTGGTCAAGAGACTGAAGGAAGAAGAAGTAACAGCTGGCGGCATCATCATCCCTGACAGTGCCAAAGAAAAACCCGCAGAGGGTGAAGTAATAGCAGTTGGACCGGGTAAAACAACCGATACCGGTGAGCGCGTTGCCATGCAGGTAAATATTGGCGATCGAGTCCTGTTTTCCAAATACGGTGGTACCGACGTCAAGCTCGGTGGTGAGGACTTCCTCATCATGCGTGAAGACGATATCCTTGGAATCGTAGAATAATTATTGCTAAATACACTCTGTAACAGAGTTCATCTTTAGAGGAGAATTAGACCATGGCTGGAAAAGAATTAAAATATGGAGTAAAGGCCCGCGAAGCTATTCTCGCTGGTGTCAACACTCTTGCCGATGCAGTAAAAGTTACCCTTGGGCCCAAAGGCCGGAACGTCCTGATCGAGAAATCCTTCGGCGCCCCCACCATCACCAAAGACGGTGTGACTGTTGCCAAAGAAATCGAGCTGAGCGACAAATTCGAAAACATGGGTGCACAGATGGTCCGCGAGGTTGCCTCCAAGACCTCTGACGTTGCTGGTGACGGTACCACCACCGCCACAGTACTTGCCCAGGCTATCTACCGTGAAGGTGTCAAGCTTGTTGCTGCCGGCGGCAACCCCATGGAGATCAAACGCGGTATCGACAAATCTGTTGCAGCCGTTGTTGCAGAGCTGAAAAAAATCGCCACTCCCACCAAAGAGCAAAAAGAAATCGCCCAGGTCGGAACCATCTCCGCCAACAGTGACGAGACCATCGGCAAGATTATTGCCGAGGCCATGGACAAAGTCGGCAAAGAGGGTGTTATCACCGTTGAAGAAGCAAAATCCATGGATACCACTCTGGATGTGGTTGAGGGAATGCAGTTTGACCGTGGCTACCTCTCTCCCTACTTTGTCACCGACGCCGACCGCATGGAAATAAACATGGAAGACCCCTACTTTCTCCTGGTCGAGAAAAAGGTCTCCAACATGAAGGACCTTCTGCCAATCCTTGAGTCCGTAGCCAAAATGGGCAAGGGTCTGTTCATCATCGCTGAAGATGTTGATGGTGAGGCCCTGGCCACACTGGTTGTCAACAAACTGCGCGGTACCCTGAACATCGCTGCAGTCAAGGCTCCCGGCTTTGGCGATCGCAGAAAAGCAATGCTTGAAGATATTGCCACCCTCACCGGCGGCCAGGTCATTACCGAAGACCTGGGTATCAAGCTTGAGAATGTTACTATTAATGACCTGGGTACTGCCAAACGCGTGGTTGTCGATAAAGATACCACTACCATCATCGATGGTGCCGGCGACAAAGTGGCCCTCGAAGCTCGGGTAAAACAGATTCGCACCCAGATCGATGCCAGTGATTCTGACTATGATCGTGAAAAACTGCAGGAGCGACTTGCCAAACTGATCGGCGGCGTTGCTGTGATCAATGTCGGTGCAGCTACCGAAATCGAAATGAAAGAGAAAAAGGCCCGCGTTGAAGATGCACTGAACGCTACCCGTGCCGCAGTTGAAGAAGGCGTGGTTCCCGGTGGCGGCGTTGCCTATATCCGCTGTCTGGCAGCCCTTGCAGCCGTTTCTCTCGACGGTGAGCAGGAACTGGGCAAAAAGATCCTCCTCCGCGCCCTGGAAGAGCCCATTCGCCAGATCGCCAACAACTCCGGTTGTGAAGGTTCTGTCGTTGTTGAGCATGTCAAAGGCCTGAAAGGCGCCATGGGTTTCAATGCTGCCACCGAGGAGTATGAGGACCTGATTGCTGCCGGTGTCATTGACCCTGCAAAAGTAACCCGTACTGCACTGCAGAACGCAGCCTCTGTTTCCGGAATGCTCCTCACCACCGAGTGTGTCATCGCCGACAAACCTGATGATAAAGATTCTGGTATGGGCGGAATGCCTGGCGGAATGGGTGGAATGGGTGGAATGGGCGGAATGGGCGGAATGATGTAATTCCCCTGTTCAGCTCAACCTGAACACTCTTAGAAGGACAAAGAAAGGGTCTCCTCGCGGGACCCTTTCTCTTTTTGTCATCTTTTTTTCACGGAAAAAAGTTGACAGCAGAAAACGAATAAGGTATCTATTTTCGTCTTTACATAAGGCGATGTAGCTCAGATGGTTAGAGCATACGGCTCATATCCGTAGTGTCCGGGGTTCAATTCCCTGCATCGCCACCAAAAAGCATTCCGGAGTATTCCGGTTAACATATAAGCCCCGAGTCCTGTAAAGGATTTCGGGGTTTTTTGTTTCCTGCGTGTTCCTATAAAAGTTATTAACATCCCGCCACCTGTGACGGTATCTTTGACGGTATAAGCATGATTTGGAAACGAGATACCGTCAAAATCGTGTTTTCCCCTTTGTTTCTGGTGGATCGGCTGCCTTAATTAATACTCATCCCCCCCGTATTAAGAGCATATGGTACAGGTCAAGCACGTCATTAGCACAATGCCCACTGCCACAGAATTGGAAAGACGTAATCGCGCCCTGGTGGCATTTACATTGTTGACTGGAGCAAGAGATAGTGCCATCGCTTCGATGAAGCTGAAACATGTCGATATGATCGGTGGCTATGTTAATCAGGACGCCAGAGAAGTGAAGACGAAGTACAGCAAGACCTTCAATACTTACTTCTTTCCTGTGGGTGAGGAGATACTTGAAATTGTCGCTGACTGGGTATCATATCTCCGGAATGAAAAACTGTGGGGCAACGATGACCCGCTCTTCCCGTCAACTCGAATTGCGGTGGGGGCTTCCCGCCAGTTTGAAGCCGCAGGACTGGAACGCAAGCACTGGAGCACCGCCACTCCCATTCGCACTATCTTCCGCAATGCCTTTACCGCTGCCGGGCTGCCGTACTTCAACCCGCACAGTTTCAGAAACACCCTTGTCCGCTTCGGTGAGCAGGTCTGCAAGACCCCGGAGCAGTTCAAGGCGTGGAGCCAGAACCTTGGACATGAGAAGGTTTTGACAACCTTTTTGAGTTATGGTGAGGTTGCCTGCCAGCGTCAGGGGGAAATCATACGGAACTTGGCTGCAAAACCACCATCAGCAACTCAAACGAATGCCAACGAATTTGCCGATGCCGTTGTTAAAAAACTGACTGAAGCTGGGGTGAATCTTTGATCAAAAGCCGTGAATTTCTTGAACCCTCCAGTTTATGGCTTCACAACACCCACCCAAACCTCTACTCCAAGATTGCATACTTTTGTTTCGTACCGTGAAGATAATTGCCTATTATTCTTGAGAATTAGTAGGCTTACTGTTAGATACTAAGGCTATTCAAGATTTCTACATTATTTTGTAGAATTGAAATCTTCACATCAGATCTGTCCAGGAAAAATGATACCTTGATTTATCTCCATCTTCAGTAAGGTTGGTTCCCAATGGCAAAAAAGAAGGCAGCAAACAACAATAAAACAAACGGCTTTGAGCAGAATCTGTGGGATACGGCTAATAAGCTGCGGGGCTCGGTGGAGTCGTCGGAGTATAAGCATGTGGTGCTGTCGCTGATCTTTCTTAAATTTGCCAGTGACAAGTTTGAGGAGCGGCGGGCCGAGCTAATAGGTGAGGGCAAGGAGAAGTATCTGGACCAGGTTGAGTTCTACACCATGAAGAATGTCTTTTACCTGCCGGAGGAGTCGCGCTGGAGCTATGTCAAGCAGCATGCCAAGCAGGATGATATTGCCATCAAGATCGATACCGCCCTCGCCACGGTGGAGAAGAACAACAAGGCCCTGAAAGGGGCATTGCCGGACAACTACTTTTCCCGCATTGGCCTGGATGGCTCCAAGCTGGCGGCGCTCATTGATTCCATCTCCAATATTGATACGGTGGCGGACAAGAAGGAGGATGTGGTTGGCCGGGTCTATGAGTATTTCTTGGGCAAGTTTGCGGCCAGCGAGGGTAAGGGCGGTGGCGAGTTCTACACGCCCAAGGATGTGGTTAACCTCATTGCCGAGATGATTGAGCCGTACAAGGGCAAGATCTATGATCCCTGCTGCGGTTCCGGCGGTATGTTTGTCCAGTCCATCAAGTTTGTCGAGAACCACCACGGCAACACCAGGGACATCTCCATCTACGGTCAGGAGTCCATTGGTGCCACCTATAAGCTGGCCAAAATGAACCTGGCCATCCGCTCCATCAGCGGCAACCTGGGCGAAGTCCCGGCTGATAGCTTTTTTAAGGACCAGCACCCGGATCTCAAGGCCGACTACATCATGGCCAATCCGCCCTTTAACCTCAAGGAGTGGAGGGCCGCAGACGAGCTCACCGATGATCCGCGCTGGGCCGGATACGAGGTGCCGCCTGCGGGCAATGCCAACTACGCCTGGATTCTCCACATGATCTCCAAGCTCTCCCAGAACGGTGTGGCCGGTTTTGTCCTGTCCAATGGCTCCATGTCCACCACCACCAACTCCGAGGGGGTGATCCGCCAGAAGATCATTGAAAACGATCTGGTGGACTGCATGGTTGCCCTGCCTGGTCAGCTCTTCTACACCACCCCGATTCCGGTCTGCCTCTGGTTTCTCAGCCGCAATAAGAAGACGGACAGTACGCGGGGCTTCCGTGACCGCCAGGGCGAGACCCTGTTCATCGATGCTCGCCAGATGGGCACTCTGGTTGACCGGGTGCATCGGGATCTGTCCGACGAAGAGATCGCTGAGATCGCCCGCACCTACCATGCCTGGCGTGGTGAGGAAAAGGACGGGGTGTATGAGGACAAGGCGGGCTTTTGCAAGGCTGCCACCCTGGCGGAGATCAAGTCCCACAATTATGCCCTCACCCCGGGCCGCTATGTGGGGGCAGCAGATATTGAGGATGATGGCATCCCCTTTGAGGAGAAGATGACCGAGTTGAGTGCCACCCTCTATGAGCAAATGCATGAATCCGTAAAGCTGGATGCCGTTATCCGCCAGAACCTGGAGGTGCTGGGTTATGGTGAGTGAGTGGAAGGAGAATACTTTAGGGTCGATTTCTGAAATAATTATGGGGCAATCTCCCAAAGGTGACTCATGCAACAATGATCAACACGGGCACCCTTTACTCAATGGCCCTACGGAGTTTGGTGGTTATCACCCATATCCCACTCAATACACAATTGACCCCAAGAAGTTTTCTCAGCAGGGTGATCTTCTGTTTTGTGTCCGCGGGTCGACCACTGGGAGAATGAATTGGGCTGATCAAGAATATGCGATTGGGCGAGGTTTAGCCGCAATGCGTCACAAAAATGGAAGAGAGTATCAGCCTTTTCTCAGAGGAATAATTGAATGTAAACTCCCCGAACTCTTGGCATCCGCGACAGGATCAACATTTCCGAATGTTAGTCGGAATCAGCTCTTAGACTTGGAAATTGAACTCCCCCCTCTCCCCGAACAAAAAGCCATTGCCCATGTGCTGGGGGCGTTGGATGACCGGATTGAGTTGAACCGGCGGATGAATGAGACCTTGGAGTCCATGGCCCAGGCCCTGTTCAAGAGCTGGTTTGGTGATTTTGACCCGGTGCTCGACAACGCCCTGGCCAGCGGCAAGGAAATCCCCGCCGAGCTTAGCGACAGGGCTGCTGCCCGCGCCGCCCTCGGCGATAAGCGCCAGCCCCTGCCCGCAGAAATCCGCACCCTCTTCCCCGACGAGTTCACCGACAGCGCCGAGCTGGGCTGGATTCCGGAGGGGTGGGAGGTGAAAACTGTTTCAGATTTTGTTGAAAAATTATCTAAAGGGACTACCGCCCGGAAAGTGGATATTTCTAATGCGAAGGATGAGCCGGAGGTGCCATTTCTAAAAGTAAAAGATATTGATGATAAGGGAATTATTAAAACTGAAAAGCTTGAGTTGATTCCAAGAAGTGTTCATGAAGGGCCGCTAAAAAGATCAGTTTTAAAAGAAGGGGATATTCTATTTTCTATTGCTGGAACAATTGGACGTACTGCCGTTGTGCCAGCAGAGCTTCATGACTCCAACTCTAATCAGGCGATTGCATTTGTTCGATCAAAAGAAAAGAGCAAGACTTATTTCTTGCTCCAATTATTGAGGTCTGAAAACATACAACATCGTGTTCATTCAAGAATTGTTCAAGCTGTCCAGGCAAATGTAAGCCTGACTGAACTGGGCAACTTGCCAGTTATATATGCATGTGAGGGTATAATTAATTATTTGAATGAACATTTAACGGGTATTTATCATAAAAAATTCCATCTCCACTCCAGTTCAGAACGTTTAATAAAACTTCGTGACACCCTCCTGCCCAAACTCCTGTCCGGTGAGATCCGTATACCCGAGGCGGAAAAAATGGTGGCAGAGGTGGCCTGATGAAATTCACCGAGGCGCGACTGGAACAGGCGATCATCGCCCTACTCGAGGAACAGGGCTACCCGCACCACCGGGGTGATATCCTCGACCGTGTTCGGAGAGAGATGCTGCGCAAGCCGGCTTCATCGAGAATTGTCCAAGACTGTTTCAAAGTCAAAGGGGAGGCCTGATGCTGGAGGCAATACCAGAATGGGTAGAAACTCAGGGTAAACCAACCAGCGGGTTAGATCTGACAGGGCTAAGATTGCCCGTTGATGCGATCAGTACCTATCAGCTGATTGGCATCACAACAGTTACACCCAGAGTACGCTTCCTCTCAATTAGAGCATGGATAATCAAGGCCTTCAGTGAGTCCGGGTTGCCGAACAACTATGAAGCCTATGCTGATTTTGCCACGCGTGTCGAAACTGCGATCATCTTCGCTGTTCTCCTCAACAACCCTAATCTGCCCTATCTCCCTGGTGTGACCAAAGCCCTGGCATTTATTGACGAGGATGCAGATCCGATTGGACTGGAAAAGCTGGTCGATCAACCAGCTTACAATCTCTATGCCGGGAGCAGTTACAATCTGTTACTCGGCTACCTAAGCGATGATGGTATCCCGGGGTTGACTCAAGAGCGCGGCGTGCCACTTGCAGAAGTTTTCGAGAGTTTGATCAGTCAGACTGCCTTCTTTAAGACTCTTAAAGCCCATCCTGCTCTTCATGAGGTGTCCAGACGAGACCTGACTGATTTGGGGAAAGCAATCAATATGGAAGGGATCAGCGAGGCGGAGCGAGCTTGTCTGCTGTCGGCGTTACTGCCTTTACAACCAGCTGAACAGTGGGCCAACCGCGAAATACGACGCATTGGCACATACACCCTTATGCTTGAACTCACTCAGCGTCATCAGAGACTGCCGAATGAGGACGATCTATTTGAGGCGGCTCTGGCGCCAAAGACTGTTCTGCCAAAGCAATTCCTCCCTGTACTCGACGGTTATCTCTGCTACCGGATACGCGACGCCTTGGCGGTATCCCATGAGGCCATGCTTGGCCTGGTGTGTAGAGAGCTTGGCGGGTATGAGGGTTCGATTCATCACGACAGGGTCATTCATGCGGTCGCCGGTAATAGTGGTGGCGATATCGCACTCAGAGAACTGGGCTTAATGACGGATGATGAATCAATCACTACGGTGCGCTTCCTGACCTTGGCTGAGCGTGTCGAGTCTCATCTTTTAGATCGACAAACCGGACGGGGGCTGGTGCGCTGGCAGGGTGGCCTTGACGAAAACGTCCTGATACAAAGTATCTTGCAAAATAGTGATGCCTCTACAGGGCTTGCGCCCGTTGTTTGGTTATTATGCCGTCAGCGGGTCGCAACAGAAACCCCGGAGGCATTTACCCCCCTGGCGATGCTCTTGCGGGCTGGTTCCGCAAGGGTCGGATTGCGTGAAGTGGTTTTCCCGCAACTTGAAACTTGGACTGCCACAAACCCTCTGTTGATTGAGGTCATTTCATGGCTGGTTCAGCGTACTGTGGACCAGCATTTGAGGATTGCCTGGTCGCGGATGTTTGCAGACATGAACAAGGATGTTGCTATCCTGCTGTGCGATGGTGATCTTTGGACGCATCGCGGCAGAAACTATGGTGGCGGTCGGATGGCATCGAGGATTTCAGATGCCATAGGTTGGCTTGAGCAGTTGCTCCTTCTCGGCCCAGCAGGGTTGACTCGCGAGGGAGAAGAGGTGTTGCAGCACGGTTATGACGTATTGACGCGGCATGGAGGTGAAGTATGAAGCCACGTGTCTTCTGCCGTGAATCCCGCTATCCCAGAGCGTTGGCACTGACCTATTCCTTTGATCCGTTGTTTTTCGAGCGCATCATCATGAAGGATCTGGGCCATGGTGGAAGCAGCGACATTACGATTGTTGGCGATCGCAACGAGCTGCAAGAGGCAGTAAGCCGATATGCAGGACAGTTCAACTTTCTGGGCAAGAGTTACCTCCTCGCTCCTGCAGAGTCTAAAGGAATTTTTCACCCAAAGCTGCTTTTACGGATGAGCAACAAGGGTGCACGGTTGATGTTTGGTTCCGGGAACCTGACTTTTGGGGGGTGGGGCGGCAACCATGAATTGGCCTGCCAGTTGACGCTTGAGGCAAATCAACCTGGTTCTGCGGCCGTTGTGAACCACGTCTTGGATCATGTCGGGCTCTATTTGCATGCCGATGTCGGTAAAAACTGTCTTGCTCGCCTGAGGGACTACCCCTGGCTGGCAGTAACAGATGAAACAATACCAAGTATCCTGATTACCACACCTGATGAGCCGCTGGCAGAGCAACTGTTGCGGCGCTGGGCAGGGCGTCGCTTTACTCGCATGAAGGTCCTGACAGGTTCGACAGACGAACGAGGGGCATTCATTTCCTGGTGTCACAAACAGTTCGGCGTTGAGGAATGTGTGGTGGCGGTCTCTCCGGAAAATGCCTCCTTTGTCAAAGAGGATGTCGAACGATGTCCAGCGAAAGTAACCCTTGCTCCTTTTGCTGATAGCCGGATGCTGCACGCGAAATTTTATTGGTTCGACGGCCCAGACGGCTCCGCAGCAATCGTAGGATCGGCCAACTGTTCAAGTGCTGCTTGGCTGAAAGCTCCGATTCATGGGGGAAATGTTGAAATCGTCCAGGTTCACGACACTGCAGGCGCCGATGATTTTGCTGAGGTCCTGCAGTCTTTCCCAGAAAGCCGGGTTGAGGTGTCCCGAACACGGTCGGTGGAGCCAGAGACTGAAAAGGGAGAGCCCCCGGGCTATTATGTCAAAGCCATACATCTGTATCGAAGCCATGGTTTTGTCCATGTACATCTCAGTAAGCCTTTTCCTGAAGACGCAAGAGCTGTCCTGGTCGGGCCAATGGATATTGAAATCCCTCTACTCCCAGGGGATAGCGGCGTACTCGTGGGACAAGTCCCGGAGACCATGGAGTGGCCAGAAACAACGTGCCTGGCAAAGGTGCGAATTGTCGCGGAAGGGGGAGTTTGCGAAACACCGCTCCACTGGCTTGATGATATGGATTCAATCACTCAGGCGGCACATATTAAACCGTCTGCGGAGCCCTTTAAAAACCTGCCTCGTTCCGGCACATCTTCTGAACACGACAAGGTCATTTCCGATCTGGCGATGATATCCGCCTCGATCTTTACCGACAATGCTGCTTATCTAGACCCTCCAAAACGGCGAAGGGCGGATCTGCCGACCAGAGAATCGGGTGATTCGGGGCCGGTCAGGCCCGAAGACCTGGTCAAAAGCCTCAATGATATCGAAGCCAAGGGGGGCAGTTGTCCCGGAATGGCAGGGGCAGGGATGCATCTTTCAATGACTGGGGTGATTCGTGCCCTCTTTGAGGAAGTCGAAAAAGCATCAATACCAGACGATGAGGGTCTGGTTGGAGATCCGGTTGACCCTGATGGAACTCCTGGCATACCGAAGCCTAATGATGGGAACCCCAATACTCAAGAGCGAAAAACTCGAGAATTGCCGACAGACCGGCACAAGCAGAAGCTGCGTCAAGATCTCGACAAGTTTTTGGACATATTCTCTTCAGAAGATTTTTCTCGTGACTGTACAGCCAGCAAGCTCGTGCAGGCGGCGGCATATCCCCTTGCAGTCTCTCTTCTGGGAGAGCGCGGTGGCTGGCTTGATCCGGATGAATCCAGGGCAATTACCACCCGTGTCGTTGATATTCTGCTGAACCGTAATCGTTCGGGGAAAAAGGAGCGCGGTCTTTTGGAGGAAGTTTATAAGCGTTATCAGGCTGATAAGAAGGAGGACGTTTTTCTCCAGGTTCTTGGAGACGGAACATTGTGGGTTGTCCTGCTTGCAGTCATGGCACAAATATCATGGGAGCATGATTTTGAGAAGTTTGAAAGGGCTATCAACCTGCATCGTATCTACAAATGCGACATGATGAGGGCAGACACGACATTGGGAAAACTCACAACCCTGGTCACACGACTCGATGTTGAAAGGGCGCGTGATTTGATCGGCAATGATGCTCCGCAGATTGCTGAAACTGTTGATGGCATAGAACGTTTATTGCTCGAGCACAAAGATACTCTTTTTAAAAAACAGTCAGGACAGGCGCACGTGGTTAACGATCTCATCTGGAATCCCAATGCGGGGTGGGGAGTCGTAAAGTGTGTTGCTGGTTCTACTGATAAATTGGATGCTTATCTTCATCTGCGGGGAGAGATAAGGACCGTAGTGACGAAAAACTTCTATGTTAACCTGCGCCTGGCTGCTGAAAAATTGCCTGAATTAAGGCAGTTGGTTGCCCGGGTCAGTGCTTGAGTGTTAAGTCGTTAGAGGATGATATGAGCAAATTCACCGAGGCCAAACTGGAAGAGGCCATTATCGAGCTGTTGGGCAAGGCATTGATGATTTACTACGACAAACCGATTCAGGATTAAACAATGACAATTACTGTTGAACAAGTTGATTTTTGGCGAAGCGCCAGGTCAGAGACACAAAATCTCGAATTTAAAGAAGCGAAGAACCAGTTCGATAACAAGAAGCTCTATCGCTATTGTGTGGCGCTGGCCAACGAGGGCGGCGGCCATTTGCTGCTTGGTATTGCGGATAAGCCTCCTCGCCCCGTGGTGGGTACTTCTGCTTTTAACGACCCTGTGGATATGGCTTCTAAAATCTTTCAGGCGCTTGGGTTCCGTGTTGATATTCAGGAGGTGCCACATCCGGATGGCCGGGTGTTGGCCTTTGTGATCCCACCTCGCCCGCGCGGTACTGCCTATCATTACGAGGGGGCCTATCTGATGCGTTCCGGCGAGGAGCTGGTTCCCATGAGTGAAGATCAATTGCGCCGGATCTTTGCAGAGGGGCAACCTGGTTGGCTGGAAAACGTAGCTTTGCAGAATGTCAGTGCCCAGGATGTCGTGCAGTTGCTGGATACGCAGACCTTCTTTGATTTGTTGAATCTGCCATACCCTACCGATCAAACGGGAGTCATCGCCCGATTGCAGGATGAAAGACTGATAGAGCAGTCTACCACGGGTTTTCCCATTTTGAACATCGGGGCATTACTCTTGGCAAAGACGCTGAAGAGTTTCCCCAGCGTTAGCCGTAAAGCGCCCAGAGTCATTGTGTACGACGGTGAGTCGAAACTTAAAACCAAGTCGGATGTGATAGGGGACAAGGGTTACGCGGTAGGTTTTGTCGGCTTGGTCAACTATGCTATGGGGCAGTTGCCGCAAAATGAGATCATCGAGGAGGCTATCCGCAAGGATGTCAAGCTGGTGCCCGAGGTGGTGATCCGCGAATTATTGGCCAATGCCCTCATTCACCAGGATCTGGAAATGGGAGGGGTTTCCCCTGTTGTCGAGATCTACAGCAACCGGGTAGAGATCTCCAACCCAGGCGAACCCATTGTGCCGGTAGAACGGTTTATCGATGGCTATCAATCACGCAATGAACGATTGGCCAACCTGATGCGCCGCTTTGGTATCTGCGAGGAAAAAAGCAGCGGTATTGATCGTGTTGTCCAAACCGCCGAGATTTTGCAGCTCCCCGCACCGGAGTTTCTGGTCAGCTACAAAAGTACCATCGCCGTCATTCACGGTCCGCGCAACTTCCGGGATATGAATGGCAGTGATCGTGTTCGGGCCTGTTATCAGCACTGTGTGTTGCAGTGGGTGTTGCGCAAGCAAATGACAAACCAGAGTCTGCGCGAGCGTTTCGGGGTATCCGAGGGTAGCAGTAATACTATTTCCCAGATTATTTCTGCGGCGGTGGAGCAAGGGTTGGTCAAGAACGATCCTAATGCACCTGAGTCAAAACGATACGCCCGTTACATACCGGCCTGGGCCTGATGGTTATTACATTGCAAACCATTTTCTGGGACTGACAACTTCATAACCTATTGATAATTTAAAGTATTTTTATTTCATCGCAAACCAAAGTAGAGGCAAAATCCTGTAATGAAATTCACCGAGGCAAAACTGGAACAGGCCATTATCCACCTGCTGGGCAAGGAGGGCTATCCCCATGTTCTGGGCGAGACAATCAGCCGGGAGGTGGGCGAGGTCCTGATCAAGGAAGACCTCAAAGACTTTCTGGCCAGCCGCTATGGTGGCGACAATATCACCCCGGCTGAGATTGACGCTATTGTCCGTAAGCTGGAGTTGTTGCCCGCCTCTGATCTCTACGAATCCAACAAGGCGGTCATGAAGATGGACTCGGACGGCTTCCTGTTCAAGCGGGATGACCGGAGCCAGAAGGACCTCTATATCCAGCTCATCGATTATCACGATCTGGCCCAGGCAGCTCTTGCCGTTGGTGAGGCCGGGCAAAAAGAGTATGCCATGGCTGCTGAGGCCAGTCCGCCCTACCTGACCAGCCGCAATATCTACAAGATGGTCAACC
>Ga0180007_10001617_pt1 | contig 29432 bp, 21 predicted proteins | sample MM_PC_MetaG_FD_121122 | JGI IMG/M metagenome (GOLD analysis project Ga0180007, IMG submission 121122) | Groundwater microbial communities from the Aspo Hard Rock Laboratory (HRL) deep subsurface site, Sweden - MM_PC_MetaG | ecosystem: Environmental > Aquatic > Deep subsurface > Groundwater... | reverse complement strand
CTGACCGAAAGCCAGAAAGAGTTCACCCGCCTGCTGGCCGACAGACTGGAAGAGATTAAGGACTGGGAAGGTGAGCTGATCCACGGCACCATTCATGAATTGGCTAAAAGCCACGAGGAGTTCACGCCAAAAGACTGCTTTCAGGCCATTTACAGGCTCTTTTTGGGCAAAGATTTCGGGCCCCAGGCCGGTTGGTTCCTGTCGGCGCTGGAAAAGGATTTTGTGATAAAAAGATTACAGCGATCAGGATAGACTGAATTCAGGGCAAATTAATTGTGAAAAGGGCTAAGGAGACTCAAAATATGCTTTTACCCCTTGCGTAAATGTCGGTTTTTTGCTATAATGATGTGATTTAACCTTAAAAAATCATGAAGACAAACACCAAACAATCTATTGTTGCTCTGATATTGGCAGGTGCCATGGCCATTCCTTTTGCTTTCGCGGCCAATGAACCGGAGAACGTTAACAATGTTTCTGCGGTGAGCAAGGACGCCACCACGCTGACAGTCAGCTGGGACGCGGCAAAGGATTACCAGGACAATGCCGTGGATCACTACCGTATTTATTACGGTACTCAGTCTGTACAAGGCGGAGATGCCCCCAGCTACGAAGTTGAAGTAGACACACCTGACAACGCGGCAACTTATGACCTGGGCAGTCTGGTAACAGATACTACTTATTATTTGTCTGTCACGGCAATCGATTCAAACGCCAGCGAAAGCCTTGAATACAGCATCGAAACCAGCGGCACTCCAACGGAAGTACCAGCCGCCCCGGAAGCCGACACAACGGCCCCGACTGTACTCAACGTGCTCGCGAAGGATAAAAATCATGTGCTGGTCGGATTTTCGGAAGAGGTAAAACTCCCGGAACTGCTGGCAGAAGCCGCTTTTACCATTACAGAACAGATTAACCCCCTTAACACGCTGGAAGTGATTTCGGCCCAAAAATATGCCGATGATCCTGAAAACAAAACGGTAATTCTGGAAACCGCCGACCAAACCAAGAACGTGAATTATATTGTAACCGCCAGCGTGGCCATTACCGACCTTGCCGGCAACCCAATTGTAAGCGGAAGCACTGATTCAGGCCTGTTTCTGGGATCAGACCAGGGCACTACCCCACCGGAAGAAGCCTCCCCGCCGGCTGAAGAACCAGCCGAGGCCCCCGTGGCCGAACTAATCAGCGAACCGGCCGGTGAAACAGCCGAGGCAGTGGACGTAATACCCCCTGAAGACATTACCGACCTCGTCCTGGACTTTAAAGAACAACTGGAAAAGTTCGTGATTATTATGAATTGGACCGGAAGTCTGAATAAGGCCAAAGATCTGATAGATCAGATTCTGTACATGAGTATGGACCGCGGTATGACTTATGACGCGGGCAATTCGCTTGGCGCCGTTACCACCACTCACCAGGTACCCAATCTGGAAGGCGGTAAAGAATACACCTTTAAGATCACTACTAAAGATGCCTCCGGAAATGAGTCCGTGGGTGTAATCAAGTCGATCCGCCTGCCCCAGACGGGCTTTGGAGCCGGAATGCTGGTACTTGCCAGTGCCGGTGCGGCCTATCAGGCCCTAAAGCGCAGGAAGACCAAAAAGGAAATCTTCTAATAAAACAATAATCAATTCAAAATGTCTAAAAAAATTATTTCTTCTATTTTTGCGTTAAGTGTTTTATTAATAACATTAATAACGCTTAATGCGTGTCAGAGCGGAAAACTACAAAAGATCATTTACTCTCATCCGTGGGAGGATAAATCAAGTGAACCAACCGAGCCACCATCAGCTCCCAATACCGTTTTTTTCCTTCCTGAGCGTTATTTTGTAGTTTCAGAAAAGGGGGAGGTTTTGGATCAGGGCTACCTTGAAGTTGATGAATCATCCCGCACACTTTTTATGCAAAATGGTGATGGCTCTCTTCAGTTTAAAGTTAACAAAATGAGTGATACGGAACTCTCGGGAGAAATGACCGCAACTACATGGATGGGGACTTCTGAAGGATGGGAAGCGGTGCTTGCAGAGCAAAAAAATGCCCCCGAATTACCAAAACCATCGAATCTTGATCAGGCCGCGGAATGGGGAGATATTGAAGCGATTGACAAATTCCTTGCCGAAGGCAAGACAGTTAATGATCAAATACCATCTGGCTGGACTCCTCTAATGAGCGCCTGTGTTTCCCTGCATCCTGCGGCAGTAACACATTTATTGGAAAAGGGCGCTGATACAGAATTAAAAAACAATAAAGGCAACACAGCCCTGACTTTGACTGCTTATGGCAACAATTGGAAGGTAGCTAAGGCACTGACAGAAAAAGGCGCTGATATCAACGTAAAAGATTCTGATGGGGAAACACCCATCGTTATTGCCGTTCGTGATCATTCGCTTGAACTTGTTAAAGTACTCTTGGAAGCAGGGGCTAATGCAAATGATATTAATGAATATGGAGAGCCTCTTCTTTCATCCGGATTGAGTGATTACGAAGGCCAGGAATTAGTAGAAAATTTGGATATGGTAAAGCTGCTAATTAAATACGGGGCAGATGTGAATGGAGAAGATACGCTTGGCCAAACACCATTGTGGGTCGCGGCAGGTAACGGACTCGCTGATACCGTAAAATATCTCCTCTCCAAAGGAGCCGATACTAATATCACCGTATCGCTGGATCTGCATGATAATAAAGATAAAACTTTAAAGGAATGGGTGGAAGAAAATGATCAAATGGAAAAAATCGGCCCAATACTTTGGGATTGACAAAGTTGAAGAAATGTATATAATTATCATGCATGGCGCCCCGGCTTTCTTCAAAACAGTGGGCGCTCTCCCTGATTATTTTGGCCCTGGTGCTGATACTAAGCCTGTATCAGTTTTTTCAGATTACGGATAATCAGTTTAAGCTCTCTTTCTTGGATGTGGGACAGGGCGATGCCATTTTGATTCAGACGCCGGAATACAAAAACATTCTGATTGACGCCGGCCCCGACGGAAAAGTGGTGGACGAACTGAGTAAAAAGCTTAACTTCTTCAATCAGAAAATCGATCTTTTCATCATGACCCATCCGGATCTGGATCATTACGCGGGTATTTTGGACATATTTCAGAAATATCCCGTGAAATCCGTGATGATAACAGGAATCGTCGTGGAAAACAGCATATACAAAACTTTTTTAAGTGAACTTAAAACCAGGCAAATTCCTATAATCTACCCGGCAAATTTACACGATTTGCAAATCAGCAGGGACCTATTTCTTGATTTTCTCTACCCGCTTGCAGGCCAAAGCCTGATCGGCCAGGAACCGAAAAACCGCAATGACACCAGTATCAGCCTGATAATCCGTGACGGCAACGGCACACCCCTTGCCCTGCTCACCGGTGACGCCGAAGAAGCTGAAGAACTGGACATGCTTCTGAGTGGTCAGGACCTTAAAGCTCCGGTTTTTAAGCTGGGCCACCACGGCAGTAAAACCGCCAGCACAGAACCTTTCCTGCAGGCTATAGAACCGCGAACCGTCATTGTGTCCGCGGGAATTGATAACAAATTCGGTCATCCTCACACCGAAACTCTGGAACGCGTCAAAGGCCTGAATATCTTATCAACCACTACCGGCACTATCTCTTTAGGCTATCATTGACCAGTCATTGACCCACCATTGATACATCAATGATGCCTAAAAAACACCTCGCTGTCTCCGGACCTTTTGACGGATGTGATAGAATAAACGTGAATAAATCTATTTATATGCAGGTCATTTTACTCGCCGCGGGACAAAGTACCCGTTTAAGTCCGATTGAGGATAAAAATCTCCTGGAGTTTGCCGGAAAAACATTGATTGAATATCAGGTTACCGCCTTAAAACAAGCCAAATTACGCGATATTGTGGTGGTCGGCAACAAGCACAATCTAAAACGCATAACGACCGTCCTGAAGGGCTACAAAAATGTGGCAGTCACTGAACAAAAGGACCTGGAAGAGGGCATGAAAGGCGGCGTGCTGGCCGGCGCTAAAGTGGTCGGCCACAAAAACGTCCTGGTCATGAGCACTAACGACGTTTTTGATGTGAAGCTTTTTGAGGATATGATTCAGGCTTCGAAGCAAAAAGACGTGGACGGTGTAATCGCGGGAAAAAAGGTCAACAGTTACTTCCCCGGCGGCTACCTGAAGCTGGATAAAAAAGGCTTCCTGACGGATGTCATCGAAAAACCCGGCGAAGGCAAGGAGCCCGGCAATCTGGTGAACCTGGTCTGCCATATTTATAACGATTTTCCCAAATTCACCAAATACCTGAAAGACGTGAAGTCCAAAAGAGATGACAAGTACGAAGTGGCGCTTGATAACTACATCAAAAAAGGCAAAGCCCGCATGCTGGTACAGGCTTACAAAGGCGAGTGGCGCGCCATTAAGTACCCCTGGCACATTCTGCAGTTGATGAACCATTTTCTGGAAACACAGACGGCTGAGCTAACCAAAGGCAAACCAAAAATCGACCGTTCCGCTAAAATCGCTAAATCAGCCGTAATTGAGGGCGATGTCATTATCGAAAAAGGAGTCAAAGTCCTCCACAACGCCGTCATCAAAGGCCCTGCATACATCGGAGAAGGCAGTGTCATAGCCAATAACGCCCTCGTGCGTAACAGCATGATCGGCAAAAACTGCGTAATCGGCTACTGCACCGAAGTCGCCCGCAGTTACCTGAACCACGACGTCTGGATGCATTCGAACTACCTGGGTGACAGCATTATCGACCACAACGTTTCGCTGGGGGCCGGAACGGTGCTGGGCAACCTACGCTTTGACGAAAAAACGATAAAGGTGAATGTTAAAAAAGAAAGGATCGATACCGGCATGAACAAACTTGGTGCCATCATCGGCTCCGGAGCACGTTTTGGCATAAACTCCAGCACAAACCCCGGCGTCAAAATCGGCAAAGACTGCTTTATCGGCGGCAATGTGTTGGTGGAAAAAGATGTGGAAGACGGCAAACTGGTTCTACTTGACAACAAATTAAAAATCACCTACAATCACAGTCCTGTTTCAATCAAAGATCGCAGTGAAATGAAGAAGAATTTGAGGAAATAATCTGCTTTAAACTATACTACTATCATGATTTGGTTTTTATTCTACGGGTTGCTGCTGTTGATTCTGGGGACCTGCGTGTGGATTACTGTCCGGAAGATAAAAAAGGACACCTATAATCCTTATTTTCTGAAACACGTGATTATCGGATATGGCGCAATGGGGTCTGTCTTTCTGGTGATATCATTTATCTTTTTTCTTTTTAAGATTTAGCTATGGGATCCGAAGGCCACAGACAGCATCAGATTCAGCTAAAGAATCTTCGTGAAAATGAACGGGTTTTGCATAACTGCAGTTCCCACTCCACCTATCATCTCAAAATCCACACGTTTTACGTCCTGGGGCTGCTGATTCCCGCCATAGGCCTGATTTTTCTGAGCCCTTCAGGCGCGACCCGGAATACCATTATGACCGCTTGGTTCCTGTTCAGTTGCTATGGATTGATCCTGACGACCTATTATTTTGTGAAAGGGGTGAATTTTGAAATGGGGGGATGCGTGATCACTAATCAGCGCGTGCTTCGCTTCGGATATACCGGCTTATGGCAAGCGGTCGAACGGGAGATCCTTCCCAAAAATATTGAAGACTTTAAAATCATTAAAAGAGGCCTGATGTCGCTGTTTTTCGGCACAGCTAATATTTATTTTTACACCTCGAACCACCAAACGGATGTACTGCGCTTCATTATTGAACCGGAAAAAGTGAGCGAGGCCTACGCGTCCATGATGAAAGCCGCTTCAAATCAACCATATAGCCAACAGCCCGCATGGTCCGGCCCCAGCCAAACCGCTGTAGTTAATGACATAAAACCGGAAAACTCTGTTAATGCTCCAACAGGAATATTGAGAAGTGAAGGGGAAAAATAAACTGTTCAATCATCTGCCCATGCCAATCTGGATTATCCGTCATGTTGATCACGAACGTCTGGGACACATTCCCGGCATTCTTGACGAACTCAAGCTACCCTACCGCTCCATTTCACTCTCGCTGAATGACCCACTCCCGGATCTTGACGAAGTGAGCGGCGTAATCACCATGGGCGGGCCGATGTCAGCCTATGAAAAGCCTCAGCATTCCTGGATCGAAGAGGAGGAAGTGTTTTTGCGAAAGACCCACGAAAGGGGCATACCCATACTGGGCATCTGCCTGGGTGGTCAGATCCTGGCCCAGGCCTTCGGCGCCAAGATTCACAAAGCCCCGAAAGCGGAAATAGGGTGGTCCCCCCTGACAAAGACAGGGCAACACGATAATTCGCTCCTGAAAGGACTCGATCTTCCCGATTTCTTTCAGTTACACTACGACGTTTTTGACCTTCCAAAAGGAGCCGTAAACCTGCTCAGATCTGAGCTGACAAAACACCAGATGTTCCGCCTGGGCAAGAGTACCTATGGGATTCAGTTTCATCCGGAAGCCAACGAAACCATGCTGCGCTCCGTGGTGGAACAATACTGCAAAGACATGCCCCCTGAAATCGGGAATGAGATCCTGCGTGACATAGAATCAAGGACGGCCAAAGGCCGGGCATTTTTAGTGCAAATGATTAAACGGCTCTTTCTACCATAAACTTCACCGTCTTATTCATATTGATCGGAATGATTTTGATATGAGGGTGCCTGTTTTGAAAGACTCTGAATACCTCATCCACAAAAGCCTGACCGACAGTAGGCACCCGGTCAAAATCCAGGGTAATGACATTGAACTTTTCAAGTCCTGCCATTACACGACGGGCCTGTGAACGAGAGACATGAACAGTGCCCATGGTGTAAAGCCGTATCTGGATTTCCGTTTTATCAAAAGTCAGCGCCGCCGGATCGGTCTGGTATTCCTTAAATATATCACTGAGATGCCTTTTTGAGCCTATTTCAATGATGAAAGTAACTTTGGTGCCCCTTCTTTTGGACCGCACTTCTTCAATAAAGATATCCTCGGCTTTGTTATCGACAGTTAGCTTAAAACCAAAGCTTTCAAGAACGAACTGATCAGCCGCCTTTGAGGTAAAAAAGATACCTTCACCTGAATGGAAACGAGGCATAGTAGTGGTTTTTCCTTTCAAAAGGTCTTGTATCGCTTCCAGCTCGGAGGATAATTTTCTTTTTTGCATAACATTCCGGAATACACCTATACCAAAATCATCTACATGAAAGATAAGGTTTTTATGGTCGCCTTCCAGGCTCACCTCAATGTTGTCTGATTTGGAGTGCTCAATGGCGTTATTAAGCATCTCGGAAAAAGCGTACTGAAAGATACTTCCGACGTCATCAGAAACAGCGGCAAGCACCTGACTCGCCCCCTCCAATTCGGCCATAACCCTGTGCTCATCCAGATTATTGTTGGCCAGCCTCCTTTTTGCCGTGCCGATCATAACACGACCATGCACAGGATGGGCATAAAAAGCCTTTCTGGTTGACCCGAACTTGAGCAGTTTTTTTTGTTGAACCAATTTTTTGATGACCTGATGGGCAAACTGTCTGGATACACCAAACTTATTGGCCACCTCTTTGCTTTTGAATTGGCCTTTTTCTGAGGCAAAATCCATGATTCGCTTTCCTAAATCCATTTTTAAAATTTAATTGTCAACTTAATTGTAAAGTAATTTTTTTAAATTGTAAAGTAAATTGTAAACTTTGAAGAAGCGACACTTACAAAAACGGCTCAAAAAAGCCAATCAGCTATTGACAAATAGAAATCCAGTGATATAATTGCTCCCTCTTATCATGTCTATGTCTTTCACCAAGCGCATATTTATTGGATTTTTGGCTTCTGTCGTGCTTTTCGGCCCACCTGCTTCAGCACGGATTTATCCGGATGTTCCGGTCAACCATAAACACAATAATTCTATAGCCGCCCTAACCGCCAAAGATACGATTCAGGGATATCCAAACGGGGAATTCCACCCTGACGGCCTTATTAACCGCGCCGAGGCAGTCAAAATACTGACCAGATCGAAATTCGCGGCCGGCGTTATCGACGCGTCGCTGGACTGGCACAAACAGGCAAATCACTATTATGTCATGTTTCCGGACGTGCCTATCGGGGAATGGTATGGCAAATATGTGGAAATTTCCTACCAAAATCAGATCGTGCAAGGCTACCCGGATGGACTCTTCAGGCCAGCTGATTACATTAATTTCGCCGAAGCCCTGAAAGTCATATTGGAAACTTATAAAGTCGACCTTAGCCGGTCCGGCTTCACCACCAATAAACTGCTTTACGTCAACAAGGACGAATGGTTTGAAAAATATTTCACCTACGCCCACGACCATAATCTGATCAACCAAAACAAGTTTTATCACCCCGGCCAGCTGATCACACGGGGAGAATTTGTGGAAATAATCTACCGTCTGGAAGAAGTGCTGAAAAACAGACTACCAGCCTACGTCAGCGCGGCTGATTCCACTTCAGACGAATATAAAATCACCATTCCCAAACTCGACATCATCAACGTGGACGTGAATTTTGCCAGTGTATATGATCCTACCTCAGCCATAGGTATTTTAAAATACGGTCTGGGCAATTATCTGAACCCACCTGACAGTAAAAAGAAAATGCTCTTATTCGGCCACTCATCCGGTTACGCCTGGGACCATTCCGACTACAAAACCATCCTGAAAGAGATCAACCGCCTGAGCAATGGTGACCGCATTTTCATCAATTACAAAGAAAAAGGCTACGTATTTGAAATATTTGGCTCCGAAATCATTCCGGCCTCGCAGGACCATATACTTGTCCAAAATGACAACAATAACGAACTGACGCTTTATACTTGCTGGCCACCCAATAGCCTTGCACAACGGTATGTCGTCTACGGAAAACCCGTTTGAGGTGGGGATATCTTAAAATAAGTTATAATAATTTAAAAAACTTTCCCACATACTGGTAAAAGAATGGCTTAAGTCAAAGGAAGACTAAAAAACCTAAAAATAAGCCAAATCAAAATAGTTTTCCACAGTATTTCCACAAGTTTTCCACAGTATTTCCACAAAATTGTCTAAATTCTAATGTCCAATATTTGTATTCAAACCACCCGATTTTTTCTTATCAATCAAAGCTAAAATTGTCCAACACGCAAATTACTAATTTTTTGTCCAACCTACCCCGCCCCGCCCTTACCTGCCCCTTTTACTATAACTACTATCATCCTCTAACATTATTCCAAAAATTCAAGCCCCTAATACAACTACTAAAAAAAGAATATTAAAAATAAATATTAGAAAACAGATTGCCAGCAAACATAAAAACTATTAATATTTATCTGTAATTTAAAAAGAAATTTAATTCACAAATCGTCTTTAAAAGGAAGATGCGTTTAACCTGTTCACAAAAAGATCTGCTCAGCGCGCTGACAGCAACCAATAAAGCGGTAGATACCAATAATACTCTGCCAGTTCTTAATAATGTGCTACTGAAAGCCGAGGGCAAAAAGCTCTATTTCACCTCAACCAACCTTGAGGTAGCTATCACCTATTTCATCGAAACTGACGTTAAGAATGAGGGGGAAATCACTATTCCTTCAAAATTATTTACTAATTACATCAGTTATTTAAAAGATGATAAGCTTGATATTCTTGTGGAGGGGGGCGACATTCAGATAAAAACAAGTGATTCCAAAACCAGAATTAAGGGGATTCCCGCTTCCGAATTCCCGCCAATCCCAATGGTTGAAAAGGAGGGTGGGATGACAGTGCAGGCTGCTGATCTGAATAGGGCAATCGAACAAGTTGTTTTTGCGGCCGCCCTGAACACCACCCGACCTATCCTGAGTGGTGTTTATTTTGTAGTGGAAAAAGATAAACTTAAATTAGCTTCAACAGATTCCTACCGTTTGTCTGAAAAAACACTTTCCGTTTCCAATGTAACCGGCAACGTAAACTGTATTGTACCCGCTAAAACTATAATAGAACTAGGATCGATATTGAATGGCATGAAAGAAGAGAGTGTTAGCATTGTTACTTCCAAAAACCAGATTATGTTTTCGGTGGGGCCTGTTGAACTGATTTCCAGACTGATTGAAGGACAGTTCCCAAATTATGAACAAATCATCCCGAAATCCTCAAAAACCCAGGTGGAATTTGATGTTGGAGTATTAAGCCTGGTACTTAAAAGAATCAACATATTTGCCAGAGAAAACAACAACAAAATAATTGTCAAAGTGGCCGACAAAAAAGTTGTCATTACCACTGAATCCACGCAATACGGAGAAGGTGAAATCACTCTGACTACAAAGATTACCGGTGACAATAATGAAATTGCGTTAAATTCTCAATTCCTATTGGACGCGCTTGGGAGTATCGGACAAGAACAGATCGTACTTGAGATCGGGGATAAGGTTGCCCCCGTTACTCTTAAGCCCAAAGACGGAAAAGATTACGTCCATATCATCATGCCTCTTAAGATTTAATTCCTCCCCCGCCATGCCGGGGTAAGACAATGAACATCAGCCAGTTTTTTCCGCTGGATATACATCGACAGGAATTCGCCAAACTAACACCAAAAAACCCATTGGTCCTTTCGGGTGTCTCAAATATCACCTCTAAGTGTTATTTGGTAAGCGCCCTTAAAAAACAAAAGAGTTCGAAGAATATATTTTGGATAACTAATAACAATAAGGAAATTTATGAAATCCAGAATAATCTCCCGTTCTGGATGAATGAACCTGTAGTCGCTCTTGATGACCTCAATTCGGAGGACAAAGAAGATTATCGTCTGACCGAAATAATCGCGGGACTTAAAGAAAAAAAAGACAGGGTTTATCTGATCAGCCAAAAAAATTCCCAAATCCCTATCCCCTCCTACGAAGAGGTAAAAGAGGCGGGAGTGGTCATCGAAAAAGGGTCGGAAGTCCGTATTGTGGAGCTTTTCAACCGGCTGATCAAAATGGGTTATTACCCCAGTGCCGATATAATGCTGAGAAAGGGGGAATGCCGCCGGTCGGGCGGAGTGATTAACGTTTTTCCGCCAAACCATGACCATGTGGTCAAAATAGAAATGGACTACGACACGGTGGCCGGCATTTGGTACTTTGACCAGGAAACAAAACAACTCGGGAAAGAACTGAAAAAGATTGATATTCTGCCCATCAACATTACAGGAACCGGCGGCGGGCTTTTGGAGAACTGCGGGCCTGACGACCTGATTATTGTTGATGATATTGACGAAGAAGAACAGTTCATTGATATCTTAAACCGCCTGGAGGTCAACAAATTGCACTTCACTTCGTTTCCCAAAAGCGATGAAGAATATTTTCACCTCCGCTACCTTTCTGTTCTCAAATACTACAATATCTTCGACTTACTCAATGACCTGCGCGATAAAGTCCAGAGGGACTGGAAGATCAATATCCTCACCAAGCGCACCAAAGAACTCATCAACATTTTCAGCGAGGAAAATATCCGTTATGGGACTAAACCGAACGATGAAGCGAAAATCATTCTCATTGACGCCGGCGATCTCGAAAACGTCCCTGCCTCATTCCAAGCGCCTCAGCAAAAAATCCAGTTCCTGACGGACAAAGAGATCTTTAACCTGAGCAAAACCGCCAGAAACCAAAGCGTTCAGAAAATCAATCTGGAATTTCTTACAGGTCTGCGCATCGGCGACCTGATTGTGCACCTGGATCATGGCATCGGCCGCTTTTTAGGCGTGGTACCCAAAACAATAGACGAAATTAAACGTGAATATCTTGAAATCGCTTACGCGGAAAATGACCGCCTTTTTGTTCCGATAGATCAGGCCGATAAAATCAGTAAATATATCGGCGGAGAAGACAACGAACCCCAGCTCAGCCGCCTGGGCGCCGTCGACTGGAAGAATGTCAGCCAGAAAGTTAAAAAGGAAACCCAGAAAATCGCCAAAGCACTGCTTAAACTTTACGCGGAACGCGCTCAGGTCAAAGGCCACAACTATGGCCTCGACACCGACCGGCAAAAAAAATTCGAAAAAGCCTTCCCTTACGAAGAAACACCGGGGCAGATGAAAGCCATTCTTGATGTGAAACATGATATGGAGTCCGACAAGCCAATGGATCGTCTGGTTTGCGGGGATGTTGGATTCGGAAAGACTGAAGTCGCCATGCGGGCGGCGGTTAAAGCGGTTGAAGGCGGCAAACAAGTCGCTTTTATTTCTCCCGTCACTATTTTGGCGGACCAGCACCTAAAATCATTCAATAAACGCGCTGCCGGTATCGACATACGCATTGAAATGCTCAGCCGTTTCCGCACTCCCAGGGAACAAAAAGAAATCCTTGGAAGGCTCAGAAAAGGTGACATCGATATTCTTATCGGCACGCACCGGCTACTGCAGGATGATGTGAAATTTTTCAACCTGGGCCTCGTTATCATCGACGAAGAACAGCGTTTTGGGGTCAGACAGAAAGAAAAGTTCAAAGAAATCCGCAGTCAGGTCGATATCCTCACGCTCACCGCCACCCCCATCCCCCGCACCCTCAACCTGGCCCTCAACAACTTCCGTGATATCTCCACCATTACCACCCCGCCTCCCGGACGGCTCCCCATCATCACTGAAGTGCGCAGATACAGTGACAACCTTATTATTGAGGCGATCCGCAAAGAAGTGGAACGGGACGGAAAAGTCTATTTTTTGCACAACCGCGTCGAAACCATCGAAAGTATCGCCGGAAAATTCAGGAAACTGATGCCGGACGTTAAATTTATCGTGGCGCACGGGCAGTTGCAGTCTCAGGACCTTGAAGACCGGATTCTGCATTTTAAGGAAGGCGAATATCAGGTGCTTATTTCTTCTACTATTATCGAAAACGGCATTGACCTTCCCACCGCAAATACACTGGTCGTCGATAACGCGGAGAATTTGGGCTTATCACAGATGTACCAGCTTCGCGGGCGTATTGGGCGCGGTAAGATCCAGGCCTACGCTTACTTTCTGTATCAATCCCGCCAACTGCGGCTCGACGCCAAAAAACGGCTTAAAGCCATTGTCGATGCCTCTGAACTCGGAGCGGGCTTTCAGGTGGCCATGCGCGATATGGAAATCCGCGGCGCCGGCGACATCCTCGGTGTCAATCAGCACGGCACAATCAAAGTCGTCGGCATGAACCATTTTCTCCGCATGCTCAACAAGACCATCGAAGAACTCAAAGCGGGTAAAATTTCTGTCGAAGAGCCCCATATTCAGGATATTTCCATAGAACTGCCCTTGCCCGCTTACATCCCGGACACCTTTATCCCCGACACCAAGGACAAGATCAACGTGTATCAAAAGCTCTCCTCCGTCGACAACATCGAACTTCTGAATGAACTGAAAGAAGATCTGATGACTGAATATGGTCACTTTCCCAAAGAAGTAAGCAATCTTCTGCAGATTCTTGAAATAAAGATTTACGCAAAACAGGCAGGCCTGGTGAATGTGAAGTCCATTCCCATGGGAAATGCAGGAAGGCAGATTATATTGCACATGAGCAACGCTGTCACTGCGGAACAGATAATGAACATGTTAAAATACAATCCAAAGTGGTTGATCAGCGGCGAAAAACTGAAAATAGATATAAAGGAGCTTGGCTTTAACTGGCCCGAAAAACTCAAAGAAAACGTGCAATTGCTTTTACCCCGGAAAGAAAATGAGAAATCACTTCAGTAGATTAAAATTCCGCGCACATCACATTAAAGAACACCTCAAAGAAGGGGGCGGATCAGCGTGGAAAAAATCAAAATATATTTTCGCGGGCGCTGTAGCGTTCATTATCGCGCTATGTTTTTTCACTTTTTTCGCGGTCATTATCACTTTGCCTAACATCGATAATATCCGGAATCTTGTCGCGGCCCAGTCCAGTCTGATTCTGGATCGCAATGGAGAAGTTCTTTACGCCATTCACGGAGATGAAAATCGCAAGATTGTCCCTTACGATCAAATTTCCCCTTACGCGGCCCAGGCGGTCATGGCCATCGAAGATGACGAGTTTTACGATCACCACGGCGTCGATTTCAAAGCTTTTCTCATCGCCGTGTGCGGAGAAATGCACATCTGCAACACAGCCCGCGGCGGCTCCACCATTACCCAGCAGTTTGTTAAAAACGCCTTCCTGTCGCCCGAGCGCAGTTACACGCGTAAAGCCAAAGAAATCATACTGGCCCTCCAGCTGGAAGGCAGGTACACAAAAGACGAAATAATGGAAATGTACCTGAATCGCATCCCTTACGGTGCCAATATTTACGGAGTGGAAGTCGCTTCACAGATTTTTTTCGGAAAACCCGCTGCTGAACTCACCATTGCGGAAAGCGCAATTCTGGCGGCCATTCCCAAAGCCCCCACTTATTATTCACCTTACGGCAACAACATTTACGCAAAGGTGGATCTGAGCGAGGAAGAAATTCTGAAACGCGATATAAGATCTGAAAACGAACTCGTCGACTTTATTTCTAAAGGACTATTGGGCAAAACTTACACTTATGGCGAAGGTGAGGAAGCCCGCGACATTTATATCAAAGGCCGTGTCGATTTCGTTCTGGAGCGTATGGAGGAACTTGGTTACATTACTTCCGAAGAATCACTGGCCGCGTCCGCGGAGGCGAATGCGATTGAATTCAAACCCTTCCGCGAAGACATTGTGGCGCCGCATTTTGTTATGTATGTAAGACAGCTTCTGGAAGAAAAATACGGCAAGGAAGCCCTTGAAAAGGGCGGCCTCCGCGTCACTACCACACTCGATGTCGAAAAGCAAAAAGCGGCTGACAAAGCGGTGGAGGCACAAGCGGAAGCTAATGAAGAAAAATACGGCGCCACAAACGCAGCCCTCATTTCGCTCGACCCGGACACAGGCGAAATACTGGCCATGGTGGGTTCGCGGGACTTTTGGAATGACGAAATCGATGGAAAAGTGAACATTACTCTGCGCCCGCGCCTACCCGGATCATCGTTTAAGCCTATCGTGTATGCCGCCGCCTTTTTGCAGGGCTACGCGCCAAGCACGGTGGTGTACGACGTGCGCACCAAGTTCGGAGCCTGGTACGAACCCGAAAATTTCGACGGCACTTTTTTGGGCCCCATCGACTTCCGCCACGCTTTAGGCGCTTCCCGCAATATTCCGGCGGTTAAGGCGGGGCATCTGGCCGGCATCCCCAATGTCATGGACCTGGCCCGTAAAATGGGCATTGACCTGAATCAGCCGGATGACTGGTACGGCCTTTCGTTGGCTCTTGGCGCCGGCGAGGCGCGCCCTCTTGATATGGCCCGGGCCTATGGCGTGTTTGCCAACGGCGGCTACAAAGTGGAACCGGTGGCTATTCTGAAAGTGGAAGATCGCGCCGGCAACATTCTGGAAGAATACAAAGCTCCCGACAAAAAGAACCTGATTCTCGATCCTCAGGTGGCCTACCTGATCAATAACGTGCTTTCGGACGTTTCCGCCAGACCGGACGAATACTGGCAGGCCCAGCTCTCAATCCCAGGGCAGGTCAATGGCGCTAAAACCGGAACTTCCAACAAGAAAAAAGATGACGTCAACTATCCGTTTGATCTATGGACCATCGGTTATACCCGTCATCTGGTAACTGCCGTCTGGGCAGGTAACGCGGATGGCAGTCATGTGGGCCGGAACGCTTCGGGCCTGGATACTGCCGCGCATATCTGGAAGCCGTACATGACGGAAGCCACTAAAGACATGCCGCGTGCGGACTTTGAACGCCCCGAAGGCATCAAATGGATCAAAGTGGCCAAGCGCTCCGGCAAACTGCCATCGGAACACACCCCGGAGGATGAAATCGTCTCAGGTGTTTTTGCCAGCTTCTCAGTGCCGACCGAATACGATAATGCTTATCAATTTGTTGAAATCGATAAAATTTCCGGTAAGTTAGCTACCGAATTCACGCCCGAAGAAGCCCGTGAAAAAAAAGCCTTCTTTACACATCATTCTATTCTCCCCGAAAATCCACAATGGGAATCCGCGGTTCGCGCCTGGGCCGTGGAAAAAGGGGAAGACGAAAAGCCGCCTACCGAATACGACGACGTTCACACGGCCGAAACAATGGACACCAAGCCGCAAATCACCATCACTTCCCCCAAATCCAAAAGCGAAGTCAGCCCGCCCTCGCTCAGCGTATGGGTCGACATTTCCTCCCCCGCTGGCGTGGAGAAGGTGGATTACTACTTTGATGATGTTTTAGTGGATACAGCCACCATCAGCCCTTTTACCGGTAGTTTCGCTATATCCAAAAGTCTGAAAAACGGATCAGAACACAATATTAAGACCGTTGTTTACGATGAGCTTTATCGCTCCAGTCAATCCTCCATTAGTGTGAAAATTGGTACGGATGAGACTCCACCCGTTGTTTCTTTTATCTATCCTTCCGATGGAGCCGCGTTGACCGCCGGTACCAGCATAAGCGTCCAGCTGGACGCGCGTGACCCCAATGGAAGCGTCAAAAAAGTAAACTTTTATCTGGATGGCCAGATGCAAAAAGAAGACATTAGTTCACCTTTTAATTGGCAGTTAACAGTACCCGGCGAAAAAAGTGAGTATGAATTGAAGGCTGTCGCTTACGACCAGGCGGGGAACAAGACCAGTGAGTCGATCACGATCAAAGTGGACAAAGAAACAGTCGAGCTAAGCGGCAGTTCCCGTATTCTTCTGCCTCGCGATAACGCGAACCTGAACGAAGGCGATCAGGTACTGGTCAAGGCTTTTGTTGCCGAAGACGACAGAAATAACCTGGCGGACATTTACTTCCTGACCAAAAAAGCCGGACAGCTTCCCGATGAAATAGCCAAAATAAACACTGCCAATGAAGCGGGAGCCGCCACCTATTCGGTTATCTGGGCTTCGCCACCCGCCGGTACTTACGAGTTATACCTCAAAATAGTCCTCACTGACGGAAAGCTAAGATTCAGCAAGAAGATCCCCGTAGTAGTGCGTTAAGCTCTTCGGACGACTTTGACAAGGTAATAGGCTGAGAAAACGGCAAAGAAGAAGTTCAAAATAAGGAAGATCGCGTCTTTTGCCAAATAACTGAATACAGTCAAAAATACACTTCCGGCTGTCAGGGCGAAGAAGCGTTTTATGGTACCCATTCCAAAAGCATAACCCAGACTGATGCCGACCAGACCGATGACAAAGAAAAGAGAATTGACATCTTCGTAAATCAGCAGAGACCAGGCGACAAAAGCCAGCCCGGCCAAAGTCATAACGATCGTGTCAACTCTGTCGGACACATCGAGCATCATCAGCGCGCTCGCCACGATCACCATCAACTGCAATAAAATAAAAAAGAAAGAGCCGCCGGCAAAAAGAAAATTAAGTATGGCGTACCCCAACATCAATAAGGCGCCAAAGGTAAAAAGCCAGTTCTTGGTTGAATGAACGGGTTTGCCTTCTTCTTCGGGCCAGGCGGCACCTAAAACAAGGGTCAAAGCCCCTGTAAGACCTGCTAAGAAAATATGATTCATTGTCTTTTATCTTTAATTGATATTCGCGTGCATTATAACAGTGCAAAGTACCAATCCACAATAGCTTGTCCCCAGAACATGGAGACATAAGTTCCAAGCAATAAAAAGGGCGCGAATGGAATCTGGGTTTGCCTGCCGAACTTTTTGAAGGCCAGGCCGACCAGGCTGTAAACAGAGCCAAATAAATAACCGAAAAACAGGCCCGTAAGCACCATCGGATAACCAAGCAAAGCTCCCATCAGCGCGCCAATCCGAATATCTCCGCCGCCAAGCCAGCGACCCCTGGAACCAAAATGCAGAACTCCAAAAAACAGGACAGGAATCGCGATGCCAATTATCAGATTCACAGGCGTGTAAATGTCATTCAATAAAACATAAAGAATGGCAATAAATATGGCCGGCAGAGAAATCTGATCAGGGATTTCCCTGAACAGAAAATCATAAAATGTAAGCACAATGAAAACAAAAGCAATGAACAGATAGAAAATATGCTGTGTCACATCACCGGAGCCAATCAGGGCGGTGGTCAGAAAGAAAATACCCGCCATACTAAGTTCCAGGAGCGGATAACGAAAAGCGATGGGCTGTTTGCAGAAACGGCACTTAAACTTATTTATCAGATAGCTGACTACAGGAACAAGATCTCTGACACCCAGCTGTTTTGCACACAAAGGGCAGAAAGATCGGCCCCTGATTATACTTTTTTCGCGGATATGCAGTCTGTGAATCAGAACACTGGCGAAACTTCCAAGGACCAACCCGACAAGAATAATAAATACGTAAATCATCGCTATTAAGCATACATGATAATAGGAATAATCATAGGTTCTCTTCGCAGGCGCTTGCGGATGAAGTTGGAAATATTACGTTCCAGCTCACCCTTTAAATCTTTAAGCGGTATTTTTCGGTTTTGCTGGGTGATCTGTTCAAAAGCCTTACTGGCGACCTGCTTAACTTCACGGGCAATCTCTTCTGACTCTTTTAAGTAAAGGAAGCCCCGCGAGATAATATCCGGCTCACTGATAAGCCGCTTGGATTCTTCATAGGCGTGAAAGAGCATCACTACGATTCCGTCTTCAGACATAACTTTTCGGTCCTGAATCACACGGGAACCAATATCACCAAAACCAAGGCCGTCTACCAGAATATCGTTGGCGGGAACCTTTTCTTTGGATTTTCGGACGCCCTGCTTGCTGATTTCCAGCACATCGCCGTTATTATCCAGACAAGTGGCCAGCATACTCGGATCAGCCACTGTTTTGATCATCTCAATATGGCCCTTGCGCATGTAAAGCTCCCCATGAATGGGTACATAGCACTTAGGCTTAATCAGTCCGTACATCAGTTTTAATTCTTCCTGGTGAGCGTGGCCGGACACGTGAATATCCATATCGTTGTTCGTGATCACTTTGGCCCCTTGCGCGTACAGATTGTTGATAACATTGACGATAGCCAGTTCGTTACCCGGAATGGGGCTGGCGGAAATAAGCACCGTATCGCCCTCGCGGATCTTTATACTGGAATGCTCGCCCATAGCCATTCGGGTAAGGGCGCTTAAGGTTTCGCCCTGCGCTCCGGTCGTCAGAATAAGTACCTGGCTGGGCGGCATGGAATTGGCCTGAGCATTAATCTTCCGCACGGTTCCTTTGGGGTAAGTCGCGTAACCGAGTTCTTCGGCAAGTTTTACGTTATCGATCATGGAACGGCCGGAAAGAAATACTTTTCTGTTATTCTTGGCGGCGATATTAACGATTTGATTAATGCGCCCGATCAGAGAGGAAAATGACGCAATAATAAGACGTCCTTTGGTTTTTTCAATAATTTCTTCCAGCTTGGCGGCGACTTCGGCCTCAGATTTACAGAAGCCGGGCCTTAAAGCATTGGTACTGTCGACCATAAGCACGTCTATACCTTTTCTGCCAATCTCAGCAATGCGCTGAAAATCAGTAGGTCTGTCGATAGCTGGTGAATGGTCGAACTTAAAATCACCTGTGTGCACCACACTTCCGACGGGAGTATTCAGATAAATCCCCATACTATTCGGGATGCTGTGATTAACCCTAAAGAACTCAATCTCGAACGCGCCCAATTTTAGCTTGCTGAGTTCATTGACGAAATTCAGTTTCGCGGATTTATCCAGCGCAAATTCTTTAAGCCGGCCTTTTATAAGCCCCAGAGCCAGTTTATTGGCATAAATAGGTGGATTGCCGAGTTTTGGCAGTACATATTGAATTGCCCCGATGTGATCCAGATGGCCATGCGTAAATAGCATCCCCCTGATTTTATTTTTTCTGGCCTCCAGATAGGAGATGTCAGGGACAATAAAATCCACTCCCAGCATATCGGGACCGGCAAAAGACATACCGGCGTCAATAACGATAATATCATTGCGATATTCCAGAGCCATTATGTTCTTTCCGATTTCTTCGAGACCGCCTAAGGGGATGATACGCAGTTTGTCACCTCCAAAATGTTTCGCGTCTGTGCGCGGAGCGATGCCGTGGTGGGGAATCTTGTTTGGTTGTGGTGCGCGGCTGGGGGCCACATGACCCTGAGCCACATGACCCTGAGCCACATGACCCTGAGACGAACTAGCCAGAAGGGCATTGCCCTGAGGCGCGTTACCCTGATGAGCCGGTTTTTTATTCTTTTTATTACGAAACCATCCATGCTTCTTTTTTCCTCCGGAATCCGGCGTAGCGGACGGAGGCCTGTGAATTTCCATATTATTTTATTAAATTCTATTTTGAGTGCAACTTATCTTTTTGGATCTCGCTGAACTTTGACTCATTATAGCAGTTATAAGAAAAAATAGCAATAGAAAAATCGACCCTATACCTAAAAAATGGCTTAAACAAAACAAATTTTTAGTTTAACAATTTCGCCTTTTCTTCCAGCTTCTTTATAACATCCTCAGGAATCCCGAATTCAAGATCGACCCCCGCGAACTCATCTTCGGAAGATTCTGAGACTGCATCTTTCACTTCGTCATCTTTCAACTTCCGCTTCGCGGTTTTTTGTTCCGGTTGCAGTTGCCACATTCGCACAAGGTGCCTGAAAAAATCACTTCGGGAAGCAAAATTTTTCTCAAGGAGCATTTCGTCAATTTCACGAATCATCTTTTCGGAGAGGACAATGGATATGGTTTTAAGCATCATTGATGGGTCAATGCCGGGTCAATGCTCCATCAATGGTGGATCAATGACGGCAAAAATAAAGTAGGGTGGGGGTGGGGTTATTAAAGCGAAGGCTTCAAAAAAATAACTCATAACTTTTTTTGGTACAGATAACGCAGGGCTTCCGAAACATGTCTTGGATGAATATTGTCCTGGTTATCCAGATCGGCAATCGTGCGGGCCATCTTAATGGCTCTGTAATAGGCGCGGGCGGAAAACTTCAGATGATCAATAGCCACGTGCAGTAACTTTTTGCTTTCAGTGTCGAGAACACAAAATTTTTCGATCTGGGCTGTGTTCATTTCAGCATTTCGGGTGATTCCGTGCGCGCGGAAGCGCGCGATTTGTTTTTGGTAAGCCTCATTAACCCGTTGCCGTACTTCGGCCGAAGTCTCAGCGATGGCCGCGCTCTTCAGCAGGGCGGCATGTTCAACAGGCTGAACATCCAGATGCATGTCAATCCGGTCCAGAAATGGCCCCGACAACCTCTGGTGGTAATTTTTTATCCGCCATGCCAGGCAGTTACAGCGCCCTTTCTGTTGTTCCACCCCAAAATACCCGCAGGGGCAGGGGTTCATGGCGGCCACCAGACTGAACTTCGCGGGGTAAGTCACCGTCGCTTTGGCCCTGCTGACCGTAATGTAGCCGTCTTCAATCGGCTGTCTGAGCACATTAAGCACTTCCTGGGGGAACTCAGCCACTTCATCCAAAAACAGCACTCCCCTGTGGGCCAGTGTGATTTCACCGGGTGTCGGTACCGAACCCCCGCCCACGATACTCACCGCCGAAGCCGTATGATGGATGACCCTGAAAGGCCGGACGGCGACGAGCGATTGCTGTTTGGGCAGTTGTCCGGCCACCGAATAAATGCGGGTAACCTCCAGCATCTCCTCCTGCGTCATGTCCGGCAGGATTCCCTGCAGGGCTCTGGCCATCAGCGTCTTGCCGGCGCCGGGCGCACCTTTCATCAAAACATTATGGCCGCCCGCCGCCGCAATCTCCAGCGCGCGTTTGGCCTGCGCCTGCCCTTTTACCATATACATATCAACCGCCGCCGTGGAATCCGTCTCAATGGCTTTAGGCGCAATCGGCAAAGCGCAAAGCTGTTTGTTCAAAAACAAAATAGCTTCTTTCAGATGGCCCACCGGAATAATCTCAATACCCTTTATTATAGCCGCCTCCCGGGCGTTTTCTTTTGGCACCACAATACGCCTGAAACCCCGCCTTCTGGCAAACTCGGTGCTCACCAGTATGCCCGTAATCGGCCGTATCTTCCCGTCCAGTGCTAATTCGCCCAAAAACACAGTATCTTTAAAGCTGACATCCGAAACCAACTTCGAAAAAGCAATCAAACCTAGGGCTATCGGAAGGTCATAACGCGGCCCTACCTTCTTCAAATCCGCCGGCGCCAGATTTACCACAATCTTACCTCTGGGCAAAGGAAGCCCCGCGTTCTTTATGGCGCTCATCACCCGCTCCCTGGCTTCCATCACGGCCGCGTCCGGCAAGCCCACAATCGAAAAAGACGGAATGCTCATTCGCGTATCCACCTCAATTTCAACAAGCTGACCGTCCAGCCCGGACAGCGCCACACTATAAATCTTTGCTGACATAAATTGTTTTCACTTAAATGCTATAAATTCTTTTTAATACTAATTCTCAATGCGGAAAGTCTTTATATCATGGTATTTTATGAAGTGTCAAATTTTTCATTCTCGCATGTCCAAAATTGATGACAAATTTATGGCCCAAGCCCTTAAGCTCGCTGTCCTTGGCGGCCGGTCTGTGGCGCCCAACCCAATGGTCGGGGCACTCATTGTAAAAAACCTGCCCGGCCGGCCGGCAGGCGACAGAATCATCGGCAAGGGCTGGCACCAGAAGTTCGGCGGCCCGCACGCCGAAGTAAACGCCATCAAATCAGTAAGGTGCAAAGCCGACCTTCGCGGTGCTACCCTCTACGTCACTTTGGAACCCTGCCGGCACTTCGGTAAAACGCCGCCCTGTATGAATCTGATTGAATCAGTGGGTATTACCCGTGTCGTCTGCGGTTCCCGTGACCCCTTCCAAAAAGGACGCCGCCCGTCGGAAATAACTTTCATTTCCGGGCCTATTGCCAAAAAATGCCGTGAGCTCAATAAATTCTTCTTCACCTGGGTCACCAGAAAACGCCCTTACATCACCGTCAAAATCGCCACCTCCGCCGACGGTTTTGTTGCCGGACACAATGGCGAACATATCCACTTCACTTCCAGAGCTCAGGACAAGTATGTCCATCAGCTCCGTGCTCAGCACCAGGCCATTATGGTGGGTTCCGGCACTGTCATTTCGGACAATCCGTCACTCACCGTACGCTATATAATAGGTAAAGACCCTCTCCGGATTATTCTGGACTCCCGGAAACGCGTGTCTAAAAACGCCAAAGTCTTCAAAAACAAAAATTACCTGCACATCACCAAAAGAACACCCCTCAAAACCCTCTTCCGCCAGCTGGCCGCCCGCGGCATCGCCTCCGTCCTCGTCGAACCCGGCCCCACCCTTTACGCTTCCCTCAAAAAAGTGGGCCTCATTGATGCACTGATTGTCTTGAAAGGGTCAAAGAAGATTGGCTTGGTTTGATGGCGGTAAAAAATTTTCACCGGAAATAACACTCTTCCCTGTTTTTGACTCAAGCTCTTTTCGTGCGTTTTTTGCAATTTGTCCACCTTTTTTAGCGGGAATCTGATTCCGCTCAAGTCCTTCCGCCACCATGCTCTCGGCAATTTGACGGGTGGAAAGTTCCGCCAGGGCTGTTAAAATCAGTTCCGCTTCGTTCATATGATCACGGAGGTTGTGCTGTTTCTTAAGATTTTTGAGTGCTTTGTGGTCTTTTATGCTTAATTCTGTCCATTCCCGATGGATGATATTTGTGAGAATGGCATATTCATGGCCCTCTTTTACACCATGACCCTTCCAGTAATCGGTGAGCTTATTCCTCGTCTCCTGCCCCATCATCCTCTGCTGAATCCACTTTTCGCTCCGTCCGTGCTCCTTCCAGAGATATCTTGCGCGATCTATTCCCTGCGACGGATCCTGGATTTCAGCGATGCGTTCGGTGCCCACTTTGGAAAGCCACAATTTAAGAGGTTCTGCTTTGGGCGATGGGATGGATTGAATCAGCCGCAGTATGGTTTCTATATTCGCGACATCCGTATTATAAAATTTGCCATCGGCTGACTGCAATTTCAGTTGGTCACATCTTGTGACTAACTTACTTCCCTCCCTTTGTAGGCGGCCTTTAAGTGTAGACCAATAACTTTTTGCCATTTTGAAGTCTGTCTGGTCCGTAAGTACCGCGACAATATCAATCACCGAAAAATACCATTGTTCATGATGCCACGTTCTGCGGATTTTATTTTGTCCGGGGAGGATAAGGCTGTTCATATAATAGAGTTTTTTTAAAATTGCTCCTTTAGTTTAGTAAACATTTGTTCACTAGTCAATATCAAAAAGCAAAATCTAGACACCAAGCCCCAATTAAGTTACATTACTGACACTGAGAACAGCCATGGAGAGTTACCCAAGTGGCTGAAGGGGCGGCTTTGCTAAAGCTGTAGGGGGGCGCAAGTCCCCGCGAGAGTTCGAATCTCTCACTCTCCGCCATTACAACCTAAACTGAATTTTTCTTTCAGATTATTAATAAATTGTATTTACTTCCTATTTTGGCTATGATAAACTTAAGCTAATAAAAATAATTTTTTATTTAATTTATATATTTATTTCCTAATATAAAAATAAACAATGAACAAGAAAATCTTTTCAAAGTTTTTAGTACTGGCTCTTGCAGTCGGTATTTTTGGGGTTGTAACAGTCACCAATGTTTTGGGGGCCAGCGCACCCGAAACTCAAACCACGATTAATAACGTGGCGCCCACTTTTACCACAAACACGACTGAGTCATGGACACAGACGTATACCGGTAACGGTGGCGTCAACACCACTGCCCGTACAGAAAGTTCAATTACCTATCCCACAAACATGGGCACAACCTTGACCTTCTCTGCTACGGCAAACGACACTAACAGTGACAATTACTATCTTCTCGTCTGTGAAACGGCTGGCGCGACGGCTAATAACGAAGCCGCACCAAGCTGCACGGTAGGACCGCAAATTTGCGTCAGTAGCTCCACCGCTTCAGATGCAGAAGCTACCTGTACCAAAAGCACCGCGGGACTTAGTAATGAAACCTACAACTGGTATTCTTATGTTTGTGATCATAACGGAGCCAGCTCTTGCTCCGCTGCTTCCACCACAAGTCAGGGTGGATCCGCTGATGAGTCAAATGCTAACCCAACCGGTTCCCCCTACCATGTAAACCATATTCCAACTTTCACCGCAGGCACTATCTTTGACTCAGCTGACGGCAGCATCGCCCCCGGCGACGTCGTAAAGTTCGTCAACTCTGCAGACGCAGACACAGATACAACCACTACAGCAGATACCATCAATTACTATGTCTGTAGTGGCGAAGCTGATCAGGGTGGCGTAACCACTGCCTTTGATTTTTACAATAACACTTGTACAGGTGGTTCTTTACTTTGTTACCAGACCGGCGTGAATCCAGGTGCGGTCAACGCCACCTGTAACGATGACCCAACCGGAGCAGGCCTCGCGGATGTCCACACTAATATAGTCTCCGTCCCTACGGCCCACGCTACGGATTACACCGTAAAGATCTACGTAGAAGACAGTCACGACTTCGATGCCGCCCTTGAATCAAAAGACTACACCGTAATTGATGTAGCCCCTGTCTGGACCTCCTACTACACTTCTGGTGCCTATGTATTTCAGGCTGGTGGTTATAACACTGTAAATCGTACAGTTACTTATACCGATGACAACGGCGACCGAGACACCACAACCCTTGAGATGGTCTGGTTCGAAGATCAGGAGGTAGATGACAATTGTACCGATAATGAGAGAAATTGCTATGAGCTAACTTCCATAGATGTCGTTAGCTTACTCGATTCAGCGCCTACGGCGCCGACTGAAGGCTGCTACACCAGCACGGTTAGCGCAGCAGGAACTGGAAAAACGGCAACCGGTAGTGACGCAAGTGTAACTGTTACCTGTGATTATGCCGTTTACTTCAACGCCAGTTGCGGAACCACATGTGACGCGGACGGCGAGCCAACCAATAACTGGGAAATGAGTGTCACAGCGACCGATGGAACTGGCGATACAAATTTCGCAGATTCCAACGATAACAATATCGTCCCTGCTTCAACCGGCATTGGTATTGCGGAGGCCACCATAGCCTACGGCATTGTAGCGCTTGATACCGATTCCGACAGTGATATCACCACCATGCAGAACCTGGGTAACCAGATCATTGATGTACTGCTCAACGGTACTAACATGGAACTAGCTACTTATGTCGGTTCCGATTGTGCTGCTGACACAGACTGTATCGTTGCCGCCCAACAGAAATTTCACGAAAACAACGTTGTTAACTTCGATTGGACCACTGGTGGTGGTGTTGCACTTATAAGCACAGCACCAGAAGCCGGTTCCGATGCCGCCGGTTGTCTGAACCGCGACATGGCTGTAAGGGCTGTAGCGGCTACAGGAACCGAAGATGAAATCATTAGCTGGGTTATCCATATCCCCGCTGTACAGCAATCAGGAGCTTACACAGGTACAAACACCTTTGCTGCTACGGCAGAAGCTAACGACGATTGTAGTGGTGGTCCGTTCTAATACTGAACTCAAACGGGTCCGGTGTAACGCCGGACCCCTTCTAATAATTTAATAATCCAAATGCAAATGAAGACGAACAAACTACTCAGTTCATTGCTTGCTGTGTTCGCGGGAATTGTCCTTTTTGCCCCCGGTTATGCGCTGGCCGCGGCATTCGGGGTTTCCCCACCATTGATAGAAAACGAGAACCTGAAGCCCGGCTCCAATTTCACCTACGTCATTAATCTGAGCGCTAACGGGCTTTCGGAAGACATGACTGTTTATACAGAGTTCGATGGCGATCCGGAAATCGCGAGGTGGGTGACAGTCGTAAATAAAGACGACCTTGTTATGACCACGGGCCAGAGTATGGTTCCCATGAGTGTGAATGTTAATGTTCCTGCAGACGCAAAAGTTGGTGAATATAAGGGCAACCTGAGCATTTCCATTGCACCTGAAAGCAGCCATGCTAATGAAGTCGCTGTCCTTTTGGGGGGAAATGCTAAAATCAGGTTAGGCGTTGTTAATTACGACGTTACCGATTATTGGGTGCAGACAATCAGCGCCGATTCCATTGTAGAAGGGCAAGCTGTTGATCTGAAAATGAGCATCAAAAACCTCGGGAACACAATCATTAACAATGTTAAAACCAACATTTCTCTGACCGACATAAAAACCAGGGCAAAAGTAGCCAGCGGTTCAGCGGATTCTCTGAACATAAGTATTCAGCCCCAAACCATGGCAGACGCCGTACTCCCCATTCTGATACCGAACCTGAAGGCCGGTAATTACTGGTTGGATATCGAAGCTCTCAAGGATGGCAAGTCTACTTATGAGAACCGGCTTCATTTCACAGTAGAGCCTTCAACCGTTAATAATGCCTTAACAACGGTTGTTGAGGTCGTTGAGGAGGGCACAGTTAGGCCTGTAGCCTCTGAAGAAGTAAAACAACAACTCAGTCCAAAAACCAGCGTACAAACCAGCGTTACAGTACGGGCTCCGCTCACTAACAAACTTATCGGAGCAATAATTGTTTTACTCATTGTTCTGACTGGAATTGTCATAAAGATTTATGTAACCTTCAAAAAGAAACACCGCTAAGAATCTCCGGACATAATCTAAACTAAAATTCCCCCCGAATTCCACGAGGGGAATTTTAAATTATTGTTGAAGCTTTCGCAAAATAGCTATAAAATTTGATCATACATCTGACACAAAACAAAAATTAAGAAACAGGAACCAGCACCGGGGTGTAAGCACCACTTTCATTGGGTGATAGCGACCACAGTCATAATCGTGATAGCTCTGATTTTGCAAATCGTTTCAGCCCAGGGATGTACAACCCTGCCTTCGGGTCTGGTGAGCTGGTGGCCCGGCGATGGAAACCCGGAAGACATTATTGACAGCAATTTGGGATATCTGACTAATGGGGCGGCCCCGACAGGGAACGGCGAAGTCAGTCAGGCGTTTAATTTTGACGGAATTGATGATTATTTTGCGGTACCCAATAATTCAAATTTAAATATCGCGCAGAGTTGGTTTTTTGACGCGTGGGTTTATCCCAGAGCTTATCCGGCCGCGGGAAACAATGCGATAATTTTTATGAAATGGGTGGATGGAGCGGAAAACAAGTCTTTCGTAATCGATTCGGGCGGTTACGCTTCCGTGATACTTGTAGGTTCGGGAGATTATGCCCTTGCCACCTCTACGACGGCTCTCCCCATCAATCAATGGTCAAATGTTTCGGCTACATATGACGGATCAAACGTTTGCGTTTTTGTAAATGGCGGAAACAAAGTATGTGATCCGTTCAGCCTGGATGTCCTGGATTCCGGGGGAGTACTATATTTTGGCTATAATCCAAGTCGCGGAGGTGTATATTTACCATTAAACGGCATGACTGATGAAATGGTATGGGGAACAAGCGTGCCAACAGACGAAGAAATCCTGGCAATATACAACGCTGGTACCAGCGGTATGTGCGCGGGGACATGCGGAAACGACTCTATAGAATGGACGGAGGAATGTGACGACGGCGATACGACAAGCGGAGACGGCTGCAGCAGTAGCTGTACAGTGGAAAGAACATACACATGCAGCGGTGAACCGAGCGTTTGCAGCGCCAGCGCCTGCATGGATTCACCCTCGGATATGGTAAGCCTATGGACCGGTGATAACACAACGGATGACGTAAAGGGTGTGCAGAACGCGATTCTTCAGGGTGGTGCGACATACGATGTCGGAAAAGTGGCCCAGGCATTCAGCATTGGACCGGGCGGATCAGGCAGTTACATAAAAGTACCCGACAACAACGCGCTTGATTTAACCGACAACGGAACATTGGAAGCATGGATAAAACTGGATACCCTCCCAGCCACTGCCTCGGCTTACGCCATTATTACAAAAGGAGACTGGGACACCGCGAACTCATTGTATTATATGTTATTAATATATCATCCAAGCGGTTCAACGTATAACCTTCGGCTTGATCTTGGTAACGGCTCCTCTTATCAGACCTTACAATACGCAGTCACGTTTAACACCGATACCTGGTATCACGTTGCCGCGACCTGGGATACAAGCACAAAAGCGCTCTATTTTAACGGACAATTACTCGATTCAAGCGCAACTAATGTATATATGCCGGTCGCCAACAATTATGACGTGTTAATCGGCGCCGATGGCCCCAGCTCTGCCCCAGGTTACTTTTTTGACGGCTTAATCGATGAAGCCTCAATATTTAATCGCGCCCTCACACAACCCGAAATCCAGGAAATATACGACACTGACGCCGGCGGAATATGCACGGCCGAATGCGGAAACGGCGTAATAGAAGGCTCCGAGGCCTGCGACGACGGCAATACCACTCCCGGTGATGGTTGTTCCGCTATATGTACTAATGAAAGTGGAGTAGTAACTACCACCACCGTCCCTAACAGCCCCCCTTCCGTCGGAGACCCGACGGACAACGGTTCAAATGGAACCACCCCCACCAATGCGGGCTCCGACGTTACCTTTACAACCACGGCTGTCGATCCCAATGTCAATGATTAT
>Ga0180007_10001616_pt1 | contig 29456 bp, 23 predicted proteins | sample MM_PC_MetaG_FD_121122 | JGI IMG/M metagenome (GOLD analysis project Ga0180007, IMG submission 121122) | Groundwater microbial communities from the Aspo Hard Rock Laboratory (HRL) deep subsurface site, Sweden - MM_PC_MetaG | ecosystem: Environmental > Aquatic > Deep subsurface > Groundwater... | reverse complement strand
GGCCACGAATAATTTCGATTCGTCTGAACCGGGAAAGATCAAGGAGATCATAAGTCCAGTAGGGGGTGCCCAAAAATTGGTTGTTGATGCTTACGCCGTCAATCATTACCATGAAGCTTCGGTTAGAATCAAGTATTCCGCGGGGCCCCGGCCACCAGTCGCCCGCAACTGAACGCCAAGGGGAGAAGCCAGGTGCAAATTCAAGAAGCTCCGGGATAGTTCTTGCTCCCAGCGCTCTGATCTGCTGTTGTGTGAATACTGACATTATGGCGGGAGACTCAACGGCCGGTTCAAGCGCCCGCATAGCAGTTACTGCCTGTTCGGGTTCGTAGAGCAGGGAAAATGATTCGAATTCTATATCACCACAATGCCCCGCCTGAATTCCTCCGATTGCAAAGAGGACAAAAAGCGCTAACGTTTCCAGCCTAAGTTTCAAAAAAAGTGAGCGATTATACTGCATTGCTCTCGGCCTTTTCGTCATACTACCGTTTTGCGACGAACACGATAAATGTATGCTTAGTAAAATACTTGGGCAAATATGGTAACACTTTCTAAAACTATTCGCAATATCAACTCACAGCGACTTCAGAATGAGCAGGCTGCGAAGCCGTTGTGGTGCCAGCGAGATTTAAACAAAATTACGTTTCATTTTGACACTAACGACATGATAAAATAATTGCGAGATTTAAAACATTTGAGTAGGATAAGTGAATTATGAACAAGAAAAAAATAGTATGGGTGCTGGCTGGTATACCGGTCTTATTGCTGGTTGGCTGGCTGGTTAAAATACTGTTGTTTCCAGTGACTGAAAATCAGAAGATCGAGCAGGCGATAAGGAATGCGGCTGCAGTATTTGAAACGAAAAATTCGAAATCTCTGATTACTTTTTTGACCAGCGATTTTCCTGCGCACCCACAGATGGATCGTGAGTCTATGCTTAATTACCTGAAGATGTTCTTTTTTCAGGCCAGAGATCTTAAAGTTTCAATCGAACACCTGAAACATGAGGTCGAGAAACTGCCAAATACTGCCAGTGAAACTCGCGTTCTAGTCGTGGCAAAAGTTACCGGAGTCATAGATGGCCAGCAGTTCCAGGCTTTCAGCGGCAAAGGTGTTGACGCTGTTGTGCTGACAATGCAAAAACTGCAGGGGAAATGGCTCATTGCCTCGGCAAGAAATGTTGACATCAGCGATCCAGGCAAAGCGTTTGAACAGATTATTAAGAAATAGGAAGTTGAACAAAAAATATTAAAGTAAACTTTAGACTGAGATAAAATTGGATTTGTAAAAGAGGTGTTTATGGGAATTTTGGACCTGTTATTTGGCCGTCAGGACGACCCGACATTGGCCTGGTTGTCTACTGAATACGAGACGCCAGACTTTGATCTGGACAACATGGCGTTTGGCCCCCTTCACTTCGGCTGTGACCTGCTGGAAGCTCAGTGTTTTGGCAAGCCAGACAAGTTCACCTGGTCAGGTAAAGACCGCTGTGAACTGCTCTTTGCGCAAGGAGGCTTTCAACTCAATTTTGAATCAGGTAAACTGGTTTATATTGCCTTCTTTATCGGGAAAGATAAGTTCTTACCTGACCATCCCGCCATGTCATTCACAAAGCCAAAGATAAAGGGTGTAGCGCAACTTTCTCAGGAGACAACCATTGGAGATTTGTGCAAACTCTTTGGCGCGCCAGAAAGTGAAGACAGAGATGGTGAAGAGATAATCCTCATTTATTCTCGATCACTAATTACCATGGAGTTTGAGTTGGACACTTCAGGGTTTCTCAAACGCTGGAATCTTTTTCCTACAGTGTAACGCCCGACATCTGCACTAAGAAACTCCGGCGTTGCATCAAGTATGCGATCATCTAGGCCATATCTACAACTTTGACTGGCTCAAGGCGGCTGTGTACATATCTGGCCCAGTAGATAACCGGCGTGTCTAACAGTGCTACGAACCACTTCATCACGTAGGTGGTAGCAAAAATCTGCCAGACTATATCAGCAGAAAAAACGCCCCAGAATGCCATCAGCGTAAAAATTGTGTTGTCGATCAGCTGACTGGTCATGGTCGAAAGATTGTTGCGTAGCCAAAGACGTTGCGGGTATCTGCGTTTAAGATAGCTATAGAACCAGACATCAAAGTTCTGGCTGACCATGTAAGCCGTTATACTCGCAAAAGCTATGCGCGGCAGCAGAGAGAAAATGGTATTAAGAGCTTCACTTGTGGTGTCAGAAGAATGCGGTGCAAACCACAGACAGACCTGCATGATCAGAGTCGTTGCGATGATCGAGAAAATACCGATCATGACGCCCTTTTTTGCTTCTTTTTCGCCGTAACATTCGCAGAGTATATCGGTTGCCAGAAAAGATGTGCCGTACATTACGTTGCCAAGCGTGGTTACGAATCCAAACAGCTCGATCGTTTTTATCACCTGTATATTAGCCAGAATCGATGCGAGCGTTATCCAGACAAAAAGCCCCTGATGTCTGAAATATTTGAAAGCCACGGCGATCAATCCGTAGTTCACAAAAAGAAGTATCAGCCAGATCATATTGTTACTCATTGTTTACCTGCTTCACTATTACTTCAACAGAGTCGAACAGCCAAAAACAGCTGACAACTCAGAGCGTTCTGCTGCAAAATCGCGTGAACAGAATATACGCTACTACTTATTATTTCAAGACAAAATAAGTTGCACTTGTATAGATGCGAGGGGCTTGGTATATTGTCTGCCACTAAACAAAGCAAAGAAGCACCGATGACACGTCTCAATTTTAGAATAGAAAAGAAGGCTCATGGCTCGCGGGCTCGGGCAGCCCGTTTTAACACGCTGCACAGTGAAGTAATAACACCTGTGTTTATGCCGGTTGGCACCCGGGCAACAGTTAAGGGCATGACGGTTGAAAGCCTTGTCGAAACCGGCTCTCAAGTGTTGCTTGCCAACACCTATCACCTGCTGTTGCGGCCTGGCCCGGAAGTATTCAAAAAAATCGGCGGTATTCACCGTTTTATGAACTGGAAAGGCTCGGTTCTTACTGATTCGGGCGGTTTTCAGATTTTTTCGCTGCCGCATTCGCGCGAAATGACCGAAGAGGGTGCAAAATTTGTCAGTTACGTAGATGGCAAGTCTTTTCTGCTTTCACCTGAGCTTAGTATTGATATGCAAAAGGCTATTGGCAGCGACATCATGATGGTGTTGGATCAGTGCATTAATTCGACAGCGGGCTATGATGAAGCTAAAATTGCCATGGAACTTACACATCGCTGGGCACTACGTTCGCTTGCCGCCAGGGGCGACTCGGAGCAGGCAATGTTCGGAATAGTGCAGGGTGCCTGTCATTCTGAGCTGCGCCAGCAGAGTGCCGAATTTTTGCGCGAACAGCCTTTTGATGGGCTGGCAATCGGCGGACTCGCTGTTGGCGAAACTCACAGTGAGCGTTATGAGTTTACCGAACTGGTTACCGGGTTCCTTCCTGAAAATCTGCCGCGATATCTGATGGGAGTCGGCACGCCGATCGACATTCTGGAAGCGGTACACCGCGGCGTTGATATGTTCGACTGCATTATTCCATCGCAGCTTGCACATCGCGGCTCAGTTTTCACATCGCATGGCAAGCTGCAATTCAGGCGCACGGTTTACCGGTTTTCAGAAGATCCTATTGATGCTGATTGTGACTGCTATGCCTGCAAAAACTATTCGCGCGCCTACGTGCATCATCTGGTAAAGGCCGAAGAGCCGCTGGCGTGGCGACTGTTGACCTGCCATAACATAAGATTTTATCATCGTCTGATGGCGCAGATCAGAGAAGCTATAATGCGTGACAGGTTTGTCGAATTTTACGATAAAATGCGACCAGTGCTGGTGCTGGCCGACGGAGACAATCCACAGAACCCACCGAAGCGGCGAACGACAAATACGCCGACACTTGGCGATTACGAGATTGTCAAATTTGCTCAGGGTTTTTCCAGTATTCGACAGCGCAGCTCCGGTGAAATCATGCATTCAGTTAACCGCCCGGCCGAAGAGGCCGAAAAACTTTATGTCGAACAGTCACGTCTTGCCAGCAGACTTTTGAAAAACCAGGTCGGCGATAAAGAGCTGGTAATCTGGGATGTCGGGCTGGGAGCCGCTACCAACGCTATGGCAGCGGTTCACTGCTTTGAAAAGACTTTTGCCGACAATGGCGCTGAGGCTATGAGGCCGTTGCGAATTGTCAGTTTTGAATGCGATCTCGATTCGCTCGCGCTGGCATGTCGTGACAATGCGAGTTTTCACTATCTTAGACACGGCGCGCCACATCATATTTTGCGCTCTGGCAGCTGGCAGCATCACTCACAACTGCTGAACTGGGAGCTTCTAAAAGGCGATTTCCTCGAACATTTTACTAAAGCTCCATTACCCGATCTGATTTATTATGATCCGTTCTCATCAAAAACAGATAGTGAGCTATGGACACACGAAACTTTTACGAAAATATTCAAATTTTGTAATGATAAGAGTTTTGAGCTGTACACCTATTCAGCAGCAACCGCAGTACGGGTGGCAATGCTGCGCGCCGGTTTCTTTGTCGGCGAAGGAATGGCAACCGGGCCCAAGTCGGCGACAACCATAGCTTTTAACCGGGCTGACGGGGCAGGGGAGCACCCGGCAAATCCGTCTTTACTTGGTGAACAGTGGCTGCAGCGCTGGCGCCGCAGTGGCTCACGCTTTCCGCCCGACATTTCCCAGCCTGAAAAAGATCTAATCACCAGGCAAATAGAGACTCATCAACAGTTTAGGATCCGTTAAACAATAACCATGACTATGGTTGTTGTTTTTACGGAACCTTATGGCCGGGTGCTTCAACTTCCTGTGAGCACTGCGGGAGGTTCTAATGACTGAAGCCATAAGAGCCACCTGAGAATGTAACTGTTATTCTTTAACAAGGCCTTAGATTCAGTTTTTCTGTGTAAAAATTAAGGTTTTTGTTTCTGTTGCCTTGGCTGCTACTGTCAATTATACTGACTTAATCTGATTAATATACAGCAGGAGGAAACAGATATGGCAGAAACCGCCAATCGTGAACGCGATCTCGTTCTTTCACCAAACGAGTATTGCCTTATTTCAGACCAGACTAAGGGGCATATAGTTGTTTATGTCGGGCCCTACAAAACCAGTCTTGCCAACACAGATCAGCCTGTAATCTTCAACGATCTGAATAAGCGTTTTGAGAGAACCACTCTAGAGCAGGCGACATCTGTATTTTCTACAGCTCCCGAGGGCTGGTATCTGGTGCTCAAAAATCCACCCAAAGACGGCATTCAGCCTCCTCATTTTGGCTCAAACACCCTGCCAGAGCTAAGAGTTGGTCATAAAGTTAATATTCCGGGACCAATTAATTTTGCACTCTGGCCCGGACAGATGGTTCGCACGGTACAGGGCCACTATCTGCACCTGAACCAGTATCTGGTTGTGCGCGTCTACGACGAAGAAGGTGCTAAACTCAACTGGAAGAAAGCTGTTGTAAAGCCGCAAACCGCAGCCAGCGAAGAAAGCAAAGCAGAGCCCAGCAAAACTCCCGGTATCTCAAGCGATATTCCCGACCTGGTCATGGGCAAACAACTGATAATTAAGGGCACCGAAGTGTCATTCTACATTCCGCCAACCGGCGTCGAAGTCGTAAGAGACTCACATGGCGGTTATCTCAGAGAAGCAGTGACTCTGGAGCGTCTTGAATACTGTATTCTGCTCGATGAAGACGGTAACAAACGCTTTATTCAGGGCCCGGCCGTAGTGTTTCCGAGCCCAACCGAGACCTTTATCGAAAAAGTCGGCAGCCGCAAATTCAGAGCGATTGAACTTAACGAGATCAGCGGTATCTACGTGAAAGTAATTGCTCCTTACAGCGAAAATGGTGTTGAGCACAAGGTTGGCGAAGAACTTTTCATCACCGGCAAAGACCAGATGATCTATTTTCCCAGGACTGAGCACGCAATCATCAAGTATGGGGAAAAAGAGCTGCATTATTCTGTAGCTATCCCAGCCGGCGAGGGCCGCTATGTTCTCAACCGGATTACTGGAAAAATAACTCTTGTGCGCGGGCCTGCCATGTTTCTGCCCGATCCACGTAATGAAGTTATTGTGCGCCGATTCCTCGAACCTCGCCAGGTTGCAATGATGTACCCCGGCAACCAGGAGGCGCTCGAATACAACATGCGTCTTAAACAGATCGCTAAGGCAGGTGGCGCTGAAGATTATCTGACCGACAGCGAACTAAAGCGTAAGCTTGCCATTCCCAAGCCAGCTGCCGAGCGAAGACCAGAAGGATTATCCGATGGCTTTGCCGGCGATGACTTTACCAGAAGCCCTTCATTTACGCAGCCACGCACCATAACCCTTGATACCAAATACGAGGGCGCAGTGGCTCTTGATATCTGGACTGGCTATGCAGTGCTCGTAGTTGGTCGTGCCGGCGAACGCAAAGTTGTGGCTGGCCCGCAGACGGTTCTGCTTGAGTATGATCAGGCGCTGGAATCCATGGAGCTCTCAACCGGAACCCCTAAGTCCGATGAGAAAACCATCAAAACAGCCTATCTTCGCTGCCTGCACAACAAGGTCTCCGATATGATCGATGCCGAAACCAGCGATCTGTGTCGCGTCAAAATTCGTTTATCATTCCGGGTCAATTTTGAAGGCGAGCCCGAAAAATGGTTCAACGTCGAAAACTACGTTAAATTTCTGTCTGACCATATGCGCTCGCTCATTCGCAATGCCGTCAAAAAACACAAAATTGAAGACTTTTATGCCAACGCAATTTCCATTGTCCGCGACAATGTACTCGGCGCTGTTAGTGCCGACGGCAAACGCCTGGGTCGCAATTTTGAAGAAAATGGCATGCGCATCTACGATATCGAGGTTCTTGATGTAAAGATCGGGAACGAATCAATCGAACAACTGCTGGTAGCGGCGCAGCATTCCGTTGTTAAGCAAACCCTGGCAATTTCTTCAGAGAAGCGAAATCTTGAATACGTTCAGCAGAGCGAAGCGATTAAGCAGCAGGAAGCTACGCTCAAATCTTCCACCAAAAAGCAGGATCTCGAACTGCAGACCGAAGAAACCAAGGCTGCTCTGCTTTTGACTCTGGCCAAGCTCGAAGCTGAGATTGATGCGCAGCAAAAAGCGCTTTTGTCAAAGCTTACCGATCAGGAAACCCTCAACAAGATCGACGCTCACGAGCTGGGTCGCAAACGCGAGACCAGCAGCTTCGAAATGGAAATGGCCCAGAAACGTCTAAATCTGCGCATCGAAGATCTCAGAGCCGAAGTTGCCGGGGTAGTAGACCGCGCCAACGCTGTTTCACCAGACTTTATAGCTGCCATGCAGGCATTTGGTGACAAAGCTCTTGCTGAAAAGCTTGCTGATAGCATGGCACCGCTTGCTATTCTCGGTGGCAAAAGTATTGCTGACGTTTTCTCTCAGCTGGTAAAAGGCACTAATCTTGAAGGAATTCTAAAGAAAAGAACTGAGATGCCGCCTAAGTAGTCCTATCGCACTATTTGAATCGAAAACGAGCGCTTCCATTATGGAGGCGCTCGTTGGTTTATTCAGGAGGTGAAAAGATTATTGTTTGGCCAGCTCAGGTTTCTGCGCCGCTACAAAAGTGAAGATCAACACCCAGAAGCAGAGAATCAGGGAAGCAACAGGCAGCTGCAGAGCGGTTGGCATTGAGTATACAAGCATTACTCCGGGTATCCAGACGCACCACCCGGCCACGACTACGGGCAGAACATTAATGAAAGCAAACTTGGTCGTTAGAATTTTTTTTATAACTTCCAGTCGAACTCCATTTTCGCGAAAAAAGAATATCGAAACCAGCAGAAAGTTTGCCACCGGACTATACAGCCCCTGATCAACAAAGGCTTTAAAAAGGAGTGTGCGTAGATTACTTTCTTCGCCAAACCACCGGACCTGATAGCCGTAAAAAATATCGGTGAGTATTCCCATTACGCCAAAAAGCAGACCGACAAAAATGAGATTATTGAGATTCTGCCTGGTTGCCTTGCCCTTTTGAAAGAAAAGGACTTTCAGAATCTCTGGCATCAGTGCTGCGAACAGAACATAAACGGCGAAAGAAAATGGGTATCCAACCGAAACTTTAAGCGCTGAAACTTTGTCTAGACTGGCGCTGAATGATGCATTGGTTGCATATGCCGCAAAAAAGATCAGCATGAAAACCCAGAGGATTGCACCGGGCTTCATATTGGCTTTAAAGGCCATCTTAATCTGGCTTATTGCTTCACTGAAAAACATTGAAAATGGTCTCCTGAATTACTAACAGTTGTGATAGGGTAGCCAGATTACCTTAAACAGCTGAAAAATTACAGCTAATTTTGTCAAGAACTTAAGAAAAAGTTATCAAAATCTTCAATAGATAATGGTTCAAAATGAGGTGGCTCTTCAGTCATTCAGTGCCATAGTTCCTGATATACCAGTTTGTCAGCACGCGGTCTCGTATGAAAATGCCGGTTTTGGGAAATTTTTTAGATTACTTCAACAACTCGGGAAGATTTAAGCTGTACCCCAGGCCGCGGTGACTTTGTATGATCGCCTGACGATCATTGGTGTCTCCGAGTTTTTTACGCAATGAAAGAATAACATTATCAACCGTTCTTGAGGTTCCTTCAAAGTCATAGCCCCAGGCATAGTCGAGAAATTGTTCGCGACTGAGCACCTGACCTGAGTTGGCAATCAAATAACGCAAAACCAGAACTTCTTTTTGTGTGAGATCAGTTTTCGATCTATCAATCGTAACTTTGGCCGCTAAAAGATCAACAACTGCTGCACCAATCTGAATTACCGATTCGGAGCGTGTTTTCTGCATCCACCGACGAATTCGGACTTCAAGAACCTTCAATGAGAACGGCTTGGTAATATAATCAGAAGCTCCCAACTGAAAAGCTTTGAGTATTTCCTCTTCTCCAGATCTTACTGTGATCATGAAAACCGGCACACTATGCAGGTGTTCCTTCATTGACGCCAGCAATTTCAGCCCATTTGGACCGGGCAAATTCATATCAAGAAGTACTAACTGCGGTTTAAACTCCTTAATTGTATCCAAAAAGTCAAACCCGTTGTTTTTGACAAGAATTTCAAATTCATTGGCAAAGAATGACGATATGGCCATACAAGTGGCCATATCGTCTTCAACTAATAAAAGGCGATTCAAACTTTTGCACCTGGAAGAGAAATAGTTACATGGCACCCTTTTCCATGGCCTGACGAAGCAATTTCATATCTTCCGTTCATTTTTTTGCACAAAATCCTGGCTAAATATACTCCAGCACCAGTGCCAACGATACCATCTGTGTTTTCATGACTGGCCCGATAGAACAGTTCTCCAATTCGAGCCAGATCACCAACAGGTATTCCAAGACCCTGGTCGATAATATGAATTTTAACCTCTCCGTTCACAGTTTCGCCTTTGATAAAAACAGGGGTTCCATTTGGAGAATACTTCAGGGCATTATCAAGAGCCGCTTCAAAAACTTCTGCGACAGCAGCAGAATCACCCATAATAGAAATATTGGCCAGACCTTCAATTTGAACAGATTCTTTATTGAAAAACGGATATCGGATACAAACTCTTTCACGAAGAGTCTCGATGACCGGAGTGAGCGGTATGGACTGTATGTTAAGTTCCACACAGCTTTTTCCCGCTCTTGAGAGCCGCATAAACTGCCGGCAGGTTTTGCCCATTATTTCAAGCTCGGATTTCATAAGTCTTGAAAATTCAGGCTGCATCTCAGGTTTTGCAATCAAAAAAGCTTCGGAAAGAATTCCCAGCGAATGTACCGGGCCTAGCAAAGTATGCGAGAGATTAGCTATCCAGTCATTTTGCAAGGAAAGGCTCTCAGTGCTTTTTTTAGAGGTATAGTAGAAAAAGCTGATTGATACGGCCAGCAAAAGCGCCAACATGCCGGAAACAGGCAAGGAATTCTTCATAAGCCATGTAAGCGGGGTCGTTGTAAAAGAACGTTGTGGGTATCCTTTCATGAAATGTATCCGAAGCTTGAAAATTTCAAGAAAGCCACTCAAGTTAAGTGGATCCATCGTTTCCCAGTCTGAGTTGATTATATGTGATGCATTAAAAAAGACTTCTTTGCTGTCCGCAAGGATGACAGAGTTGCCCAGCGAATCGATTAACTCAAGCTTTATCCAACTGTCGCAGAAAAGGCGCATTAATTTTCCTATGACCTGCTGATAAAGAACTTCTTTGTTAAAAACAACTCCGCGTTTTTTTCCTGGTTCTGAAGAAATCTCATTTTCTGCCCATATAAGATCAACCCTGTGAGAAATACTGGCAGTATTGAGCAAAATTGGACAAAACTCTGAATCAGATTGAAACAATGAGTAGTCAGGAGTTCCATTGGACTGTGCCAGTGCCTGAACACCCTGCGAGATAATTTCCCTTAGATCTGTGTCTGGAGAAAATTGAACAACGACTCCATGAGAAGCATTTACAACCAGTATGCTTCTATTTGCCGGATCAATTTGCCATAACGCTGCAATGTAAGGTCTGTCGTTGAGTCTTTTATCAGCAGCTTCCTTGTCCCATGATCCAGAAAAACATTTCGCAACTTCTCTTCGCAAAAATGTTTCTACTCCGTCCGACAGAAACATGGCATCTCTCTGCAGGTTTAATTCATTGGCGTGGTCAAGCATGAAATTCGAAAACCTTAGACCGGAATAGAATGCCTGCCCTATGGCCAATAGGGTTATGATCGAAGCAAAGCCAATAATCAAAAAAAACAAAAACGGGATTGAGATCTGAACTTTTCTTAGTGTCATATAGACTCCTTTAAATGATTGGAAAGGTTCGTCAGGCCGGAAATACTTTTCCTTCCCTTACATTTTCAAGATTAGTCTCCTTTTGTCATGGAAGTGTCATACGAAAAAAATATCACATTTTTTGCTTTATTACTAAATGCATAAATGGCTATATATGAAGCCCTCATTAAAAATGAGGCTGTCTCGAATAATTCTTAGCCGTAGTAAATATGCCATTGAAAAGAAGCCTGAAAAACCGTTTTCCGGCAGACTCAATCATCATTGTCATTTGCAAACTGGCCTGGAACCATGATTCCCCAGAGGAGCCGCGCGTCGATAACCATAGGCAAACTGCCCGGCGCGGAGAAGTCGATGAGGGAACCCTGGTCGGCATAGCCGGATGGGGTGGAGGCCTTTACTTTTTTGGCGGTTATGTCCTCCATCAACAACAGTTTTGGCCTGCCAATCAGCGCTCTGGCAATTGCCAACCGTTGTCTAACTGGGGGAAGTAATGCTTGCTGCCTGAGGGAGGTTTTTTGTTTTTAACCATCTGTTGACCTGCGCCAAGAAGAGAACATAGCCTAAAGGCCATGCAAACATGCAAACTGTCCAGACTCCGAAGATATCTGCAAAAAATGCAAGCTTACCAGATTTTCCGCGAGGCGGGTGTGAGGAATTATATCTTTGAAGGAAATTATAATAGGGCAGGTTCTGCTTTACAGTTCTTGAGTAGCCCGAATGAAGAAGAGAAATAAGTGGCAAAGACATAATATTGCTTAATACCATTGCTGATCCCCATACAATCGTTTCCGGAACGAAGGTTATGGATTTAAGCAAACACAGATATGACAAAGTCAGGATGAATCCAACAAGAAATCTTAAATAAGTAAAAGTAATGGCCTTTCTCGGCTCATTCTGACTGTCGAGTTCTTCGGTGAAAAGCCTTTTAATAAAGTTCTTTTTAGCATCAACTTCATTACTGATTACATCATCTTTTGCTTCAATCTCTTCATTAACCGGATAATCTGGCATTAAAACAAACTCCAATCAACTTATTATAGTCTATATCAAGGGGGTGCGATGGTCCGGGTTGGCTGGTCAAGTTTCTGTAATCTATAAGTGATGCTCATGCTCCAGTTAGACCTGGAGCTTGTCAAAGGAAACCACATCTGGTGTCTGGTAGTCAAGGTGTTGATGGAATCGGTTCTGGTTATAGAAAGCGATGCGAATCACTTTTCTTTCTTTTCTTCCCACGGCAGGGGCATTTCGGAGAATGATTTTCCTCCCGGAAACGCTTTGCGCAGTTCAGCGATACGTTGATTTGCCTTGGCGAATTGATCCGGACTTAGTTGTTTCTGAAGGTAATTGACAAGTATGGTGGAATTCTCATCGCCTTCTTTCGCCAGAGTTCCCCAAACATAGGCTTCGACAGGGTCAACTGGCATATCTCCACAAGATTCTTCATATTCACTGGAAAGGGATGCCTGTGCCGGTGAATACCCTTGTTGCGCCGCCTTTTGATTCCATGCGAGGGCTTCTTTGTGGTCGACGGCAACACCGCGACCATAGTAGAGGATCGAGGCCAGACTGTGTTGCGCCGGTGGATACCCTTTTTCGGCAGCCAGCCGATACCACTTGAGCGCCTCAAGCTCATTAGCAGGAATGACTTTCGCTGCCGGATTTATCATATCGCGATATGGGCTCGACGCATATATTTCGCCCAGAGCATTCGCGGCAAAAGCAGAACCACTCTCCGCTGCAACTTTGTACCAAAGCACGGCAGTTTTGGGGTCATCAGGAAGGTCGAGGCCCATGAGCAGATTGAATGCCACCCAACATTGCGCCGAGGCGATGCCATGCCTGGCCTGGTCAATAAACGGTAGATCCTCTTGCGAATACGGCACGGGCACAGGGGGAAGATCAGGCGCTGCGAATGCGGCCCCCCCTGACGAAGAACCGACGAGTATCATCCCCAGTAAAAGCAGTCGTATTGCCGTTCTAATCATGTTTTTTCCCTGAATTGATGATTAATATAATTGATAGAAATCTCTTTCTCCGACTCGAGACTACTCTCCATGGTCTCGCCAGTCAAGATTTCCAAACTAATTTCTGACAGCCTGGCACAGATGATTCTCGCCCGGCCATTGCATCAATGTCACCATCCAAATTTGAAACAGTATCGCCAAGGGAGAAATCATATTGAAATGTTGTATTAAGATATTCTATAGTAGGGGACAATGCCGAAACGATCGTTCCAGGAACACCTGATTAATATAGCTAAATTCAACAGTTTAACAGGAGGTAGAGGTGGTCAGATGTGGATGGTGTGGGACTGATCCCACTTATATTGATTATCACGATAACGAATGGGGAACTCCTGTCCATGATGACAGGCTATTGTTTGAGCTACTGATTCTGGAAGGTGCCCAAGCTGGCCTGAGTTGGATAACAGTCCTGAAGAAACGAGACAATTACCGGAAAGCATTTCATAACTTTGATTATAATCGTATAGCTAATTACACTGAATCAGATGTGGAGCGCTTACTGACTAACCCTGGCATTGTGCGTAATCGTCTGAAGATCAGATCGGCAATCAAGAATGCACAAGGTGTTCTTGCTATTCGGGATGAATTTGGATCACTGGACTCATATCTCTGGAGTTTTGTAGATGGAGCTCCTGAACAGAATGCTTTGAAATCCATGGCTGAGATTCCGGCAAAAACGAAGATATCCGATGCAATGAGCAAAGATCTGAAAAAACGCGGATTTAACTTCGTCGGGTCAACGATCTGTTATGCTTTCATGCAGGCAGTAGGTATGGTAAATGATCATATAACTGACTGTTTTCGATATAAAGAAATCAAGGAACTTACAAAAGCTGGCTGATCAATATCATTGTCATTTGAAAATAACGAAGAGTTCCGAAATAAAAAGCTGACCCCTTTTCTTAGGTTTACATAATATTTATTATCAGACGTTGTGTTTTTCGAAAGGGGGTATGGATTATGTCTTGGTCGCATTATTCACCATTTTTGTTAGTGTTCTATGCATGCCACAACTTTACTAATGCTAACAAATGTAAAATGTCTATAATTTTTCTAGTTCGGAGTTTGATTACCTGTTAATATTCTATTGAGTAAGACTGTTGGTAAAAATCCAAATTCACAACTGGCGACCATAATATAATAGTCGGTATATGCTTTCTTATAAAGTTCTTGAGGTCTAAAAATGGATTTGTCTCTTAAGTTGTCCAATGTTCCAAAAGACAAAAAAAGTGATTTTTTGAGAAAAAAGTTACGTGAGCTTCGTTTGCTTTATAAAGTCGACATGTTGACTGATCGACACAAGAATATTGTATCTTTATCTTCAGCCACTCTAAGGCTTGCCCGCAATTTCTTCAAATGCCAGACTGCCGCCCTTCTTTTTACCGACAAAGAAGCTCGTCACCGCCAGTTTTATCTAGCCCTTGGACTTGAGACAGATGCATCAGGCAATGATATAAATTTGCATTTGAAGGAGCTTATGCATAAAACTGTAGGCACTGGCGACAGCGCTGATATCGTTAATCGAGATTCAGAAGCAAGCGCTGAACTCACTGATTACATATTGGCATCATTCTCCGTCTCTGACCGTCTTTGCGGCGCTTTAATGATTGGAAACCGAGAAAAACCATGGGATGAAGAAGATCTTCATTACCTGCGATCCATAATTTCACAAGTTGACAATGGCCTGGAACACGCTTTTCTGAACCAGAAATATCAGCGCTCTAGAAAACTTATCGCGCGCGAGGCCCGCAAGCTCAGCTTTGTATATGAAATTAGCCTGTCTTTAGGAAAAGATGAGGATTTTAGCTCGCTATGTTGTCGAATCCTGGAAAGCGCCATGCAACTGGTCGATGTAAATAGATGCTCATTTATGCGTTATGACGCTGATACAGATGAATTGAGGACTGAGTTTGCCATCGGAATTCCTTTTGTAAAGTCACAGCTAACGCTTAAGCTTGGCCAAGGGCTTGCTGGAGCTGCGTTAAAAGAAGGTCGAGCGATTCTTTCGTCAAGAGGTAGCAGCGACCTGCGTTTTATACCTTTTAATAAAGGCCCGGAAGATTTCCCCTCGATTGTTAATCTGGCCTGTCTCCCTCTCATCGTTGAGGGACAACCGATGGGCGTCCTTAATTTTAGCTCAACTGACCCAAGTTATTCGGTAACACCAGATGAACTGGCTGCTCTTGAGGTGGTTACGCACCTCATTGCGCTGGCCTGGCAAAAGCAGCGCCTATATCAGGTCTCAATCAAAGACGAACTAACTGGTATGTATTCATTCAGATTTTTCAAGCAGAGATTGCAGGATGAAATGAATCGAGCTAACCGATATGAATCGCTATTAAGCATCGTTATGTTCGATATAGATCATTTCAAGATGTTTAACGACTCCTATGGACATCTCGCTGGCAACTTTGTTTTGCGTGAGTTTGCAGCAATTCTAGACGACTCTATCAGGACTGGTATAGACATTGCTGCTCGTTTTGGCGGCGAAGAATTTGTACTGATCCTACCAGGAACTCCAGAAAGTGGCGCCGTATTAGTTGCTGAAAGGATACGCACTCTCGTTGAAAATAGATCTATGGAATATGATGGTCAATCTTTAAAAGTCAATGTTAGCGGCGGAATCAGACAGTTTCTCCCTGGTATGTCTCTGGATGATTTTATACAGAATGCAGATCAGGCGCTATATGTCGCGAAAGAAAGCGGACGCAACCAAACAAAAGGGTTCTCTACTTTGCCAGACACTATCCCCTTGCCCTCGTAATTTGAAGCCACGGGATTAAAAAATTGAACAGCTTCAAGCACAGGCAGCACAAATTGTCTAATATATTGACTCTGACATCGCAAAACTTTATCATACCTGCATGAATTTAACAGACTTAACCTCAGCAGAAATCTGCGCTCTCGACAGAGATTCAACCGTTGTAGTTGTTCCGCTCGGTTCGATTGAACAACATGGTCCCCATCTTCCTGTTGCGACAAAGTGCTTCCTAAGTGAAGCCGTTGCTTTCGCGGCAGCAGCCAGACTGCGTAACGACCAGCTTGAATGTCTGATTACGCCTACCGTGCCATTTATGCCTTGTCAAAGTAGTTGTGGATTTCCGTCAAGCTTTGCAATCGGCGCACGAACCTATTCAGATGCCCTCTACGAAATTGGCAGCTCTTTCAGCCGCGACGGCTTCAAACACCTGTATTTTGTAAATCTCTCGGTTTCGCCTGATGCAGTCAAAGCAGTCAGCGTTGCCGTTGAAGACCTCAACACTCTTAAGGAATTTCGCGCATTCGACCCCATGCCGCTATGGAACTTTGCTCCGAATGAGGCTCTTGAGTCTTACATGCGCAACCTTGGCATTGACCCGGCGAACGAGATACATGGCGACATCAAGGAAACCAGTGCCATTATGCATCTTGATCCCGAATTGTTGAGTGAAGATGTGCTGAAAGGACTCAAGCCCTGCCTGGTCAACACCACCTGGGAAGTCCTCAAAGGCAACTTCTCTTTCCAGGAGATGGGCAGTAATACCGGTTATCTTGGCTCGCCAGCTCTTGCTGACCCTGAACTTGGTCGTGTTTATATAGCTGAGGCAGCCTTTGCTCTTGCGGAGTCTGTTAACTTTACGTTGGCAGGAAACGATCTTCCTGAATTGCCGCTGCAAATCCGCATGTTGCTGAAGATGGTCGATCTTGATGAAATGTAATGATAACAATTTCCTCTTAATTGGGATGTTATGTAAACCTAAATACGGCTATTCTGTTAAATAAAATAAAAAATGTTTGTTTGACAGTAGAAATATTTAAAAATTCGTGTTAGAATTGGTTTTCCCATGAACCTTGGCCCTTTACCATTACGCGGTTTAACCTCGAAAACCTTGATTACACTCAAAACTGGGAGTAAAGAAAATGTACGCGATAATAGAAATCGGTGGAAGACAGTATAACGTTGAGAAAGGCAGCAGATTCCGCTGCGAAAAACTCAATCAGGAACCTAATGAGATCATGTCTATTGACAAAGTTCTCATGGTCAAAGACGGTGAAAAGCTTCAGATCGGTCACCCATACGTTAAGGGCGCCGAAGTAAAAGCCAAAATCGTTGGACATGCCCGTGGCAAGAAAGTTATTGTTCTTAAATACAAGAGCAAAAGCAATTACCGCCGCAAAATCGGTCATCGCCAGCACTTCACCTCTGTTCTTATTGAGGACATCAAGTGCTGAATGATACAGGTCGACTTCACTGACGACGATAATATCGTCTGTCTAAAGGTCACCGGTCATTCGGGACTTGCAGACAACGGAAGCGACATAGTTTGTTCAGCTGTTTCGGCACTGGTACAGACATTCGCAGGTGGAGTCGAAAGCGAACTGCAGGCATCACTCAGCGGCAATCTGGATTCAGGCAACTGTAATATCAGGGTGCAGGTTGGTGAGAACCAGAGGCAGGCGCTTAAAACGGTTTTCAATGTATTTAAATTCGGGTTTCGTAAGATTGCAAAGTCTTATCCGAAACAGGTTAAATTGAATTAGTCACCTAAGGGGGATTTTGATCATGGCTCATAAGAAGGGACAAGGCTCAACCACCAACGGTCGGGACAGTCAGGCTCAACGACTTGGCGTTAAAAAGTATGATGGCGAAATCGTAAGAGCCGGCGGCATCCTCGTTCGTCAGCGCGGAACACCTATCCATCCCGGTCTTCACGTCGGCAAGGGCAAAGATGACACTCTTTTCGCTCTCTCTGATGGTAGCGTAAAGTTTGGCTGGCGCAAGGGCAAAAAGTGCGTTAACATCGTGCCGATGGTCCTTGAAGAAGTAAACTGACAAAGTTTATCAGCATAAAAAAGCCGCCCGTAAGGCGGTTTTTTTATGCCTGTTTTACAGGTCGTAGAAGGATTTTTCTTGGCTGATCGATGCCAGATCGATTTCTTCGATGATTCTGGCAATTTTTTTGGCTGAGTCTTTGCCCTCATAAGGGTTGGGAAACTTTGCGCACTGTTCGCGAAAATCGTGAGCCAGCAGAGTTGCGAGAGCTTTTTTAATCTGCTCCGCTTCGAAATCAGCGGTTATAACCGCCTGACTGTGTGGCCTGCCCTGCTGTCGCCGCCCAAGGTTGAGAACTGGTATGCCAAGCGAAGGCACCTCTATTATACCGCTTGATGAATTCCCGATAACGCAACGTGACAGGCGGGCTACAGATAGATAATTCAGACGACCAAGGCTGCAAAAATAGCTGATGGCTTCGGGGTACTGCTCAGCCATGGTTCTGATAAAACTGTTAATTTCTTCGCCTTCAGGGTCAGCATTGGCACCGGTAAAAATCAGCCTTATCTGCGGGTAGCTTTCGCGCAGCAGTGGCAGCAGGTTGTGAAGTTTGTTTAAAGCCAATCCGGGGCTGCAGGTCTGTGGATGTAGTGTTATCAAAAAAAAGTCATTCAATTGGCACTTAAGCATGCTTTCCAGCTCTTGCTGCGCTAAAAAAGGCAACTTGTCAAGATTGGCCAGGCCCAGTTCGCCAACGTTGAAAACCAGTTCAGGATCTTCTCCCAGCTGAATTACGCGGCGACGGTATTCTTTGGTGGCAGTAAAATGCAGGTCACTGAGTTTGCTGATGCAGTGCCTCAACACGTCATCAAAGGCGCCGGCGGTAAGTTCGCCTCCCGAGATGTGAGCACTCTTTATGCCGCTTAGTCTGCAGGCGGTTGCAACCGCGTAGATTTCGTAGCGATCGCCAAGATATACGACAAGATCAGGTTTGACCTCGTCAAAAAAGGCAGGGAATTTGCTGAGAGCGTCAGCCATACTCGCAAACATAAGTTCCCGACCATTCAGGTTGCTGGCCTCTGGTGTTATGTAAACCTTGTAATGTTCTTCGCCGGTATCACGAACGATCTCGTCTGCAGAAAACTGGCTTTGCGAATGTAGATGACTGCCGGTTATAACCAAACTGGTACGGTGGCTGTTTTTGAGCAGTTCGTCATAGAGCGGACGCAAAATCCCCCACTCTGCCCGAGATCCAGTTATTAGACAAACGTGTTTATGCATAAGCAGATTTTAATTGCAGCCAGACTCTTAAGCAAGAACTAATTGGTAATTTCACTGAACTGAATATTCTTCCAATTCCAAAAGGGCTCACGTAATTCGCAGGTGGAAGAAAAAAAATCGCACGAGATTAGTGCTACCCGGGATTCGCTGGATGTTTTTCGGATGGTGACTTGCCCGGGTATTAACCTTTTACCGGAAAATGCCGATGTATATATTACAAAATCATGCAGGAGGTGCCCTCATATGTGTGCGCAGGAACTTGTGGCTCTGTTTCGCTTCTCTGGTAATTCATGCCAATCATGCCAACGGATTGTAAACCGCTATGAACGCACCCTGAGTCTGACTGACGAAGATATGCAGCATCTTGAAAAGTGCATCCTCAGCAAATCCTGATCTGTTGTAAATCAGAGGGCTGTCGGTATCATGCCGGCAGCCCTTTTTTAATGAAAAAATCAGCGTCGGCAGAATAGCGTGAAACAAACTGTCCCCCACCCTTTTCACCCTGCCAGCCGTCCTGTCGACTAAAAATGACTTTCCCGCGAAGAATGGTGATTTCGTTGCAGCCACGGCATTGCAATCCTTCATACGGTGAATAATCTGTTTTCATGTGCAATTTTGTCGCTGAAATTTCCTGGTTGCAGTCGGGGCTGTATACCATTATATCAGCATCAGTTCCTGGCATAAGACTGCCTTTGCGCGGATACAGACCAAAAATACGGGCGGGGTTTTCTGAGATGGCCTTAACGGCCTGCTGTAAAGATATTTTTTCCCGGTGAACTCCGTTTAAAATCAGCTGCGGCAGGGTTTCGATCCCGGGTAAACCCATCGGCAAGCTGGTAATTCTGTTCTCCCAGGTATTTTTGTCAGCAGTTGTAAACGGACAGTGATCGGTGGCTACTACAGCCAGATCTCCGCATGCAAAGCGCTGCCATAGCAACTGTTGCTGCTGACGCGAACGAATGGGTGGGCAGCAACCCCATAAATGACCGTTCGCTCCAGCCAATCTGCTTTCATCAAGATAGAGGTATTGTGGGCAGGTTTCGCCAGTAATAAGGGCGCCTTTTTGGCGCTCTTCTCCGATTATCCGGGCGCCTTCGCCACTCGAAACATGCACAATATAAACTTTGCAGCCTGTGTAACGCGAAAAATCTGCTATTCGTCTGATTGCTTCGGTTTCGGTGAAAACTGGCCTGGTCATCGGCAGACTCTCGATTCCAAGGTTGTTGGCGGCAGCGGCCTGATCGGTTAAATGGTCTATCAATTCTCCATTTTCTGCATGAACAGTTACCAGGATACCGTTTTCGCGGCAGCTCGAAAGAATTTGCAGCAGCCCGGTATCATTCTGCATCAAGCCTGATTTGCCGTATGCCATGAAAATTTTGAGACTGGTTACGCCATGACTTGCCAACAATGGCAGTTGCTCAACTACTTTTGGCGAATAGCGACCTATGCAGGCATGAAAAGAGTAATCGATTGCAGCAAGACCTTCTGCCTGCTCACGGCGCCTGGCCAGACTGTCAAGAACTCCCTCATCTCCGATCTGGGCGGTAAAATCTATAAATGTAGTAACTCCACCACAGGCTCCGGCAATACTTCCAGAATAAAAATCATCGGCTGAGACTGCGCCGGCAAAAGGCAGTGAAAAATGGGTGTGAGCATCAACTGCGCCCGGAAGTATCCAGCGGGCGCTGACATCAATTTCCCTTTTTCCTTTAAGATTGCTGCCCACTGCAGCTATCTGGCTGCCATCAATGGCAAGATCTGCCTGGATGAGAGCATCGCCCCAGAATACCTGACCACCCTTTAGTACCAGTTCGAACATAATTTTATCCTGATCGATATCATTCATATAAGTTCATTAAATTTAAACTTCTGCCGAAAAAGATACCGCAAAACATTGAATTGGGGGTAGAAATTTTGAATATAAATTCTTTAGTGGCGGGTTTTCTTGGGGGATTGGTTTGCAGCACGATTCTGTTTGTCTGCAGTCGGACATATATGCTTCAGAAGCTTATCAAACATGAGAAATTGCGTGACTTGTCTTTTTATGGGCGTAATGCCCAGCATAAAAAACAACATCAGAGTGTCGTGTCAGATCCTTTTTGAAACTTGTTTTGCACTTCCGGCTCAGCCGGATTTTTTTTTGCCTGTTTAACCTGCCCGGCATTTATGGTATTTTACTGACCACTATGGATGCAAACGAAAAGAAAACTCTGGAATTCAAGCGCAAGATTATCTCGTTGATGCGCAGTCGTGAACATGCTTCTGCATTGAAGCTGTTTCACAAGACTTTTTCTGCTCAGCATCCGGCTGACCCGGAATTTCTAGAATCCTTCTATATCGAACTCAATCGGGTCGGCATGCATGAAACGGCGTATGATGTCCTGAAAGAGGCGATCAGCTGGCACCCTGAAGACGATGCTGTCGAAGAGCTATTTAAAAACGCTACTGGGATATATTTTGACAGCCTGGTATTACATGGTAATAATCTGCTGTTTGAGCGCGACGACAAAGAGACAAAATTCGCCGAAAGCATAAGAAGAGCCGACTCCCTGGCGCGCGAAAAAATGCGCGAGGAGAACGATAAAGTTCTTACGGCAATCACTCAAAAGGCTCTCGCTACCTATAAAATAGCACTGGATTTAAACAGCGAGAGTATACCCGCGCTATCCGGGCTTTTGCGCTGTTATCAGATTCTTGGTGAGACAGAGCTGGCTGAAGAAACAGGAGCGTTGATTGATGAAAAGGCACCAAGTCTGCGGGTGCATGAAAAGTCAAAGCAGGAGCTCATAAGGGAAGCTGAATTGGCCGAAGAGGAGCGTAAGCTCGCGGCAGCCCAAGAATTGGAGCTTGAAGACTCGGCAATCAACAAAATCAAGGAGCTTTTTGCAGACAAAAAGTATGCAGAACTCGTTTCTCAGGTGGATGAGTTGCATCTCTCATACCGAACTACAGTGACACTTCTTCTGCTCAAAGCACGTGCTCTTGTCGAGCTTCGTAGATTCAAGGCTGCTGATCAGGTGATAGTCGAAGCAGAACACCATAATCGAAATATTAATGAAGTTCTTGAAGTTAAAAACAATATAAACGAAACAAAGTATCGAATACTATGCAAAGCCGCCGAGGTATATCTTCATAAGGCTCTTGAGCTTGGACTAAGTTTCGGCGAGTCACACTTTCGCAAAGCTCAGCAAAGTATTGTTCGAGCCCTGGAGTTTGTTCCCGAAAATCTTGATCTGCTCGACAAACTGTACACAACCCAGAAATACCTTGGACAACTTGAAGATTCATACAAGACCAAGGCGATGATCTACATACTGAACAAGAAGTATGTTACAGCTTTTGACCGCGAGGCTTCGGCTTCTTTGTGTTTTATTGCGAGCTTTGCCTATTGTGATGATCCTCAGATCATAGAAGAGTTCAGATGGTTTAGACGTGAATTTCTGCTCACCTCCCCGCAAGGCAGAGCGCTCAATACTACTTATGTCAGGCTTAGCCCAAGGGTCACCCGGGTGGCGTCTGGCGTTAAATTTTCCCGGTCGGTTTTCCGCGTTCTACTTTATCCCGTTCGTCTGATGATTAGGATCTTGCAACTTTTTGTTTGCTAAACCGCGATGAATGCTCTTATAATTCTGGTATGCCAATGACAAAATTATTATCAAAATGGTTCTTTTTGGTTTTGTTACTTCTGACAAGTGCTCTGAATGCTCAGGTGCTTGATCAGCAAAATGTCAAAGTTGGTATTTGCCCTCAGGACGATTTTACTACGCTAAGAGTGCAAAGCTTCAGTGGCAATTGGAAGGTTGAATTTGGTGGCGCATCGCAGACCCGGGAGTTTCTTGCCGAAGGTGAAGATAACTCTATGATGCTGGTCCCAAAGGGACTTGTTGCAAGATTTTCCACCGGAAAAGATTTTAATGGTGGTTACAAAAAAATTATTCTGTCTGGCGGTGAATTACTGAATCTGGAAATTCCTGATCACCAGCCGATTTTGCTTCAGGGCATCATCGAAATCGCCTATGACGAAACTTCTATTCGCATTGTAAACACTGTTACAGTTCATCAATACATAGTATCTACTCTCTCGAAGATAGCTATTACAAACGAACCTGAGGCGCTCAAGGCATTATGCATAATGGCTCGCACCCGTATTGCCTGGGTTCTAGCCAACACAGCTCATAAGGAAGAAGCTTACAATGTTTGCGACAGTGAGCACTGCATGGAATTTGACGGTTGTGGTTTTAACCGTGAACTTGTCGATATTCTTACCAATATGACCACCAATAAGGTGCTCAAATACCATGACAAGCTTATCATGCCGCGCTTTCATGATACCTGTGGAGGAAAAATCTCATCGGCAAAAGATATCTTTAGTGTTGATGAGCCTTACCATCAAGCTAAACCTGATCTTCTCGACGGCAAAGGCTCAGAAAATTGTTTTCACAGTCCTGGGTTTCACTGGTCCATCGAACTGCAGAAAGTTGATGTGCTCGACTTCTTGTCGCTATCATTCGCTGGTGGCGCAGAAAGAGTCTACACAGGCTGGGAGCCAGAAAAAATCGATTCCAACGGCAGAATTCAGACGGTTACTATCCGTGGCAGAGTCCCAAAAATCATTTCTGGTAATGAGTTTCATGAGAACCTCAAGGTCTATTTCGGGCCAAATAGTATAAAAAGCATGAAATTCACCATGGAACTACTACGTAGAACTGTCATTTTCCGGGGTATGGGTGATGGCGATGGCGTTGGCCTCTGCTTATATGGCGCCGATGGTCTGGCAAAAAAAAGCCAGAAGCATCTTGATATCTTGAAGTTCTATTACCCTGGTACCGATGTAAAGTAATTTCAGAGATTGGTTCAATAAAAAAAGCGCAGTTTAACCTGCGCTTTTTTTATTGAACCAATCGAATTGCCTAGAGCTCAGCACCGATTTCGAACGACAATACGATGGTCAACACTGTTGCCAGAAATAAACTAGTCATTTTGGTTCTCCATACTCGCGATACTGCATAATTATATTATCGGCATAACAAGGCTTTAAAGAGAGACCTAATGTTCATTCGTTGCATTGCTTTTTACTGACTTGATGAAGTAGACTACTTCAGGAGGTGTAATATGACTGATTTTAGAGTCTGTCTGGTCACCTTGCCAGACCGCGACACAGCTTTAAAAATAGCTGATGACATCGTTAAATCAAGGCTGTGTGCCTGCGCAAACCTTTTGCCGGGCATTGAATCCGTTTATACCTGGCAAGGCAAAATAGAGACAAGCGCAGAAGTAATGATGGTGATCAAAACACAACAGTCTTGCGTTGACGCATTAGACGCCAGAATTCGTGAGCTGCACCCCTACTCTGTTTACGAATTCCTTGTTTTACCAGTGCTTTCCGGCAACCAGAACTATTTGAACTGGATAAAAGAAGCCACCTCCTGAATGGTCAAAACTTTTAAACTTAATACTGATCAGACTGTCGATCGTGCATTCAAAATCGACTACGCTGCATTGCTAAACGAGCAACAGTATGAGGCGGCTACCCAATTTCGTGGTCCTATCCTTTGCATCGCCGGGGCAGGCTCAGGGAAAACGCGCACCCTGATTTACCGTGTTGCGCGAATGCTTGAGAGTGGTATAGCACCAGACAACATTCTTTTGCTGACGTTTACCAGAAAGGCTGCTTCAAACATGCTCGATCGTGTAGCAGCTCTGGTTGGCAACGAGGGGAAAGCTGTTGCAGGTGGAACCTACCATAGTTTTGCCGCAAATATTCTTCGCAAATATGGCCATTACATAGGCTTGAAATCAAGCTATTCAATAATTGACGAAGGCGATGCTGGTGATATCATCAATTTTTTAAGAAGTGAGCTGGGCTTTAACAAAAAGGAATCGCGCTTTCCGCAGAAGAAAACTGTAGCTCAGATGTTTTCAAAAGCAAATAATCTCGAGAAGACTGTGCCGGACATTGTCAGTGCTTTTTATCCGCAATTTGAAGAACACAGCGAAGATATCGAGCGCTTGCACGAAGAGTTCGGAAAATACAAATTAAACAACATGTTACTCGACTACGACGATCTACTCATCTATCTGCACCGACTCCTCAGCACAAGCGATGCAGCGAGAACTGCTATAACGACAAGATATCGCTATGTCATGGCAGACGAATACCAGGATACAAACGGTCTGCAGGCGCGCATAACCTTTTTGTTGGCAGGCGAAAATCGTAATATCATGGTTGTTGGAGACGATGCCCAGAGTATCTATTCGTTTCGTGGTGCAAGAGTTACTAATATTCTTGAGTTTCCACAGGCTTACCCTGATTGTCGAATCATCAGACTCGAAGAAAACTACCGCAGCACCAGGCCTATTCTTGAAGCCGCTAACAGTCTCATGGAAAGTGCACGGGAGGGCTTTAAAAAGACACTTGTTACCCAAAAAGGGTCTGGTGACCTGCCAGCGTGCGTTTGCTGTGAAGACGAACAAGAACAGGCAATGTTCGTTGCAGCGAGAATTCTCGAATTACGTGAACAGGGCATCAAGCTAAACAATATGGCCGTGCTTTTTCGCTCAAGTTTTCATGCCTACCAACTTGAGCTTGAACTGAAACGTCGCAATATTCCTTACGTTAAATGGGGCGGTTTCAAGTTTCTCGAAGCTGGACATCTTAAAGATGTTATTTCTCATATGCGCATTGTTCAGAACCCTTATGATCAGGTTTCGTGGTTGCGTGTCTTATTGTTGATCGAAGGAATCGGCACTCATAGCGCATCAGAGATATTCAAGCACATCAGATTCGCTCAGAACCCTTATGACCTTTCGACTGTAAAAGCACGGGCGAAAGCCGAGAAGGGCTTACAACAGCTGAGTAAGATGCTTGCCTCAGCATCTTCACTGGTTAATTCCCCACCGGCCCGCCTGCTGGAAATCGTCGCCGATTACTATTTCCCAATTCTAAAAGAGCGTTTCGATGACTATCCGCGCAGATTCAAGGATATTGATCAACTCGCAATTATTGCCGGTAAATTCGCCACCCTGAGCGATTTTCTGACAGACCTGGCGCTGGAACCCCCCAAAGATTCAGTCGACGAGGCATTAGCGCCCGAAACAAGTGAAGACGAGACACTGGTGTTATCTACGATACATTCTGCCAAAGGGCTGGAGTGGCATTCTGTTTTCGTTATTCATGCCCTGGAAGGACGTTTTCCGTCATTACGTTCGTTGAAATCAGAGCCTGAGCTTGAAGAAGAACGCCGCTTGATGTATGTGGCGATTACCCGTGCTGCTGAAAATCTGGCTATCTCATACCCTTCCCAAATCTGGGATCCCGCTACTGGGAGTCTGCTTGCCCGCCCGTCACGATTTATTGAAGAAATCGATTCAAACCTGCTTGAGCCTTGGCAGATAGCGCGACAATAAGGCTTCTCATTAAATCTTAATAGCGGCTGAATGGCTTGACAGCAGGTTATTTTCTCTGTTAAGGTCATACGCTTACAATATATTACAACGGAGCTTTATAAGTGGTCAAAAACCTCAGCATTGTAGCGCTGATTTTAATAGGTATTCTCTCTGGGATGCTGCTTAAAGATTATATGAGCATACCTAGTCGTAATCTCGTGATATTCTACACATCAAACTTGCGTGGACAGATAAAGCCGTTTTCTGGCGCAATCCAGGATCAACAATATCAGCAGATCGGTGGTTTAGCTTTTATCAAGGGTTTCATCGCAGAAACCGCGAACGCTTTTAATTTTAAGCGCGATGAAGTCCTGCTGCTGGACACCGGTGATGCCCTTTTCGGCACAGCAGAAGCTTCGCTGACGATGGGCGAGGTGCCGTTGCGACTGATGGGTAAAGCTGGTTACGATGCCATGACCATTGGCAATCTTGAGTTCGAGTTTGGTTTTGACCGCCTGAAAGGCTTTATCTCGTCCGGGCTTGTACCAATGTTAGCGTGTAACTATCGAGATGTCACATCTCCGGTTGGAGACACCTTTAAACCTGGAATAATCATTACAAAGGGCGACATAAAGATAGGTATAATCGGTCTTGGCAATGGAGACCTGGCTCGCAACACGCGTCAGGACAACATTGTAAATCTTGAAATCATAGATTTCAAGACATCGGTTCAAAAAACTGCAGCACAGCTGAAGGCCGAAGGGGCAGAGATCGTAGTTCTGCTTTCTCATCACCCTGCAGTCGGCAGTCTCGACAATCCTGGCGAAGTTTTTCCTGATGTCGACATAATTATCGGTGATCTTATCGGTCCTGGCGCAGTAATAACCGGCAGACCATTGGTCTGTCAGACGGCTCCCAGTCGTGGTGGTGGCGTAGGCATGGTCAAAATTTCCTACTCTACCGGAAAATGGGATATTGCGAGAGGATTCCAACGCATTTTTACTGTAGATGCCGAAAGAATCAGCCCTGATGCTGAGCTGGTTGCTGAAATCAGCAGAGTTGAGGCAAAAATAGATGGACTGCTTGATGAAGTAATAACCCAAAATGTTGGCACTTTTACATATTCATACAACGAAGAATCTACGGCAGGGAAACTGGTTGCAGACTGCATGAAAGAGACCGCCGGAACCCAAATTGCATTTACCAACTCTGGCGGTGTAAAAGCGGCGCCGGGAGAAGGACCTGTTACGCTGCGTCATCTCTATGACATGCTACCGTTTGAGAACACACTGGTAGCTCTCGATCTTTATGGTTGGCAGATCGAGAATCTGGTAGAAGAGGGTCTTTCAGGCAAGACCGGTTTTTTGCAGGCGGCGGGTATAAATTGCATATATTCCAGCTCTAACCCCGCTGGATTCAGACTAATGCAAATTTATGTCGGCGATGAGCCTCTCGAATTCGGAAAAACCTATAGTGTATCGGTCAACGACTTCATGTATACGAATCAGCATGACTGGCCAGAACTCAACCAGGGAAAGAACCCGCAAGTGCGCGGTCTTGTCCGGGAAAGCCTGGAAAAATATTTGCGCAAATCGCCGACTGTTGCACCAGACGAACAAAATAGATTTATCGATTCTCAGGAACTAGACGAAACTTTGCTTATTCAGGCATTGTCTTTTGAACTAGCCAGTCTGACTTCTCCTGTCGTTCACGACGGCACGAACAATTCGGAATATTCAAGGTTGTTGGCCGAGGTGATACGCCTCGAAAGCGGCGCAGATTTTGCGTTCATACCATCAGGACTAATACTGAAAACTCGTGAGCCACTTTCTTCAATCACTCCAGCCCGGATAATTTCCGATTTTTCTACATCTGAAGGTGTAAAAATTGCTGAGATAACTGGTGCAGTTCTTGAAAAACTTGTTACAGCAGCAATGCGCTCTGATGATTCGTTGGCCTTTTCGGGACTTTCCGTAGAAGTGCTTGGCGATGGCAAGCTTAAAATTCTGCCGTGGGGCGGCAACTTTGCAGCAGACAACATTTATAAACTGGCAGTAAACGAGCAATTTCCCGAAAAATCAGAAGGTTCTTATGACCTGACCGGTATAGAATTTACAAAGATTTTTAACGATATTCGCCGGGTTTTCATCAATGGTCTGAGGGCAAAAAATGGGCAGGTAGAGATAAAACGTGCATTTTATTGAATTTATTCGCAGTCGCAAGTTAAAGTTCAAGATCCTTCTGTTGTTTGTTCTTATTCTTGTTTTGCCGCTTGCGGTATTGATGATCATTACGCTTGACCGCATATCGGGAATGGCCAGGCAGGATTTCAACCGCAACCTTGGTTATGCTGCCAGTCTTTTCAGAGAGAGTCTTGAGGATCAGCTCGACTCACTCAAGATCAGGGCAAAGACAGTTGCTGATTTTGACTTTTACACGCTTGCTGGCATGGGCTTTGCGGCCGAAACAACGATCCCGCTCATGCAATATGAGCTGATCAGATCAGGCCTCGATTATATCGCTGTCGTCAAAGACCGCGAAAAAGTAGTGCTCGACCAGGGTACACCACCATCAGAATCTCTCGCGAAAATCATACCGGCAATGTGTCATTCGCAGCTGAATGTAAACCTTTATGTAATAGGTGATGAACCCTGGATCTTTTCGGCGGCAATGATCACCAAGATAAAGACCGACCAGACGCAACACGTCATTTTTGCACAACGCCTGCCAAGGGATTTTGCTGATAAGCTCAAGCGCTTAACCGGGGCTGAATTTTCGCTTTTATATGCTGGCAACCGTATCCTTACAAGCCAGATGGATATCTATGGAAAACGCAAGTCCGGCCGGTTGAGCGAAGACCCTGATGCCAGACAAGGGCAGACGAAAATACTCGGACGTTCGCATTTTTATGTAAGGGAAGATGCGCTTAAAGGTCGTATTTCTGAAGCTATTCGACTGGAAATTGCATTGCCAGATTCTGAGTATAATATTCTCGGGCAAACCATGCAGCGTGACTTCATTGTTTTTGGCCTCATCGGACTTGCGTTGGCTCTGATTACCGGGACTGTGCTCTCGTGGCATATTGCTGAGCCAATAAACCGCCTTGTCGAAAGCACATCGTTGGTGAGCCGTGGTGACACAAGGCTGTTGCCAGAGACTGCGCGTCAGGATGAAATCGGCG